>Ga0115562_1000477_pt1 | contig 30317 bp, 29 predicted proteins | sample COGITO_mtgs_1105_6_FD_87200 | JGI IMG/M metagenome (GOLD analysis project Ga0115562, IMG submission 87200) | Pelagic marine microbial communities from North Sea - COGITO_mtgs_110516 | ecosystem: Environmental > Aquatic > Marine > Epipelagic | place: Germany:Helgoland, sampling site Kabeltonne...
ATCTAATTTAGACAAAACAGCTGCAGTATCTCTCATTTGTGGTATTGCCCTTGGAGAAACAAAGCTTCCAAAATCAATGGTATCAAAACCAACTTTTAAAAGCGAATTGATATACAATGCCTTTTTTTCTGTAGGGATAAAATGCGATTTTATTCCTTGCATTGCATCTCGTGGACATTCTATGATTTTTACTTTTTTCATCAGATTCAAAGATAAATATTCTATTTAAGAGGTAAACTATTTTTAGTTGATTATTATTTTCTAAAAGTCTCTTTTACAGTAAAATTATAAGTATTCTAATACGGTATCATCTTTGAAATATTGCAAATTTAAATCTAATTGATAATTACAAAAAAAGTTTTTATCTGGAAGAAATAATTTAATATTTCTCTAAATTTTATGCATAAAATTGGTAATTCAATAAAATTATTGATTACGATGTGCTTTTGTATCTACATTCCTGTTTTTTATTCGGATATTTGTAAATAAAGTTTGACTTTCCAATAGTAAATAATGATTGATAATGCTACTTTAAAAATCTTACACAATTCACTTACTGGTGAAGTTCTTTTTGATAAACTACATCAAACACTCTATGCTACAGATGCTTCTGTATATCGGAAAATTCCTTTAGCTGTCGCTTTTCCAAAGGATACAAAAGATCTCAAAATTTTAATTGAATTTGCCACTAAAAATAAGATTACCTTAATACCAAGAACAGCAGGAACTTCTCTTGCAGGACAATGTGTAGGAGACGGTATTGTGGTCGATGTTTCTATACATTTTACCAATATCATCTCTTTTGACGAAACATTAAAAACGATCACACTCGAACCCGGAATTGTCAGAGATTCTTTGAATGTGTTTCTACAACCATACCAACTATTTTTTGGTCCGAATACCTCTACATCAAATCGCTGTATGATTGGAGGAATGGTCGGTAATAACTCTTCTGGAAGCACGTCTATAAAGTATGGAGTTACCCGTGATAAAGTAGTAGCAATAGACGCAATCTTAAGTGATGGAACTTCCGCTACTTTTAAAGAAATCACCTCCAAAGAATTCCTACAAAAAACCAAAGAAAATTCTCTGGAAGGAAAAATATACCAATCTATTCATTCAGAATTAATTTCTGAATCAGCTCAAAAAGAAATATACGACCAATTCCCAAAAGAAGCGATTCACCGAAGAAATACAGGATATGCTGTAGATGAATTTTTAACTTCAGAGTTGTTTGGTGGAAATTCACCAACGATTAATGTTGCAAAATTCCTTTCAGGAAGCGAAGGTACTTTAGCTTTTTCTACCGCAATAACTTTACAATTTGATGCTTTACCTCCTCAGAAAAGCATTATGGTTTGTTCTCATTTTACGAGTATTAACGAAAGTTTAATAGCAACTGTTACTGCAATGGAACACAATTTATACAATTGTGAATTAATGGATAAAACCATTTTGGATTGTACTAAAAGCAACAGGGAACAAGTAAAAAATAGGTTCTTTTTAAAAGGGGATCCTGAAGCAGTTTTAATGTTAGAAGTTGCTGCTAACACGATCGAAGAAGCAGAAATTTTAGCAAACAATTTAATAGAGAATCTAGAAAAGAACAACTTTGGATATCACCATCCAAAAGTATATGGAGAAGACATTTCCAAAGTTCATTATCTTCGAAAAGCAGGTCTAGGTTTATTAGGAAACATGATTGGAGACAAGAAAGCAGTTGCATGTATTGAAGACACTGCAGTCGCATTGGAAGACCTCCCTAAATACATCGAAGAATTCACCAAAATAATGGAAAAATACCAGCAAAATGCAGTCTATTATGCACATGCTGGAGCTGGAGAGTTACATTTACGACCAATTTTAAACCTAAAGAAAAAAGAAGATGTTGTTTTATTCAGAAAAATAACGACTGATACTGCAAAACTGGTAAAAAAATACAAAGGCTCCTTTAGTGGTGAGCATGGAGATGGAATTGTTCGTGCAGAATTTATTCCTTTAATGATTGGTGAAAAAAATTATCAGTTATTAAGACGAATTAAAAAAGCTTTTGATCCTAATAATGTTTTTAATAAAGGAAAAATTACGGATGCTTTTTCAATGGATCAGAATTTGCGTTATGACATTGACAGAATAGAACCTGAAATAGAAACGATTCAAGATTTCTCTGATAATGAGGGTATTCTTAAATTAGCAGAGAAATGTAATGGTTCTGGAGATTGTAGAAAGCCTGTTTCTGCCGGTGGCACAATGTGTCCTAGCTACAGAGCTACAAAAAATGAAAAAGACACAACCCGCGCAAGAGCAAATACATTACGTGAGTTTTTAACCAATTCTGAAGAACAAAATAAATTTAACCATTCTGAATTAAAAGAGGTTTTTGATCTTTGTTTAAGTTGTAAAGCTTGTGCGAGCGAATGCCCGAGTAATGTGGATATTGCTACTTTAAAGGCAGAATTCTTATATCAATATCAAGAAACAAATGGGTATTCCTTTAGAAATAGACTGTTTGCAAACAATGCAAAATACAATAGATTAGGAAGTTATTTACCTAGAATTACTAACTTTTTTACGAATTCAATCCTTGCCAAAAAAGTACTAGGTGTTGCTGTTGAACGTTCAGTTCCAAAATTAGCAAATCAAACCTTAGAAAGTTGGTTTAAAAAACATGATCCTAAAAAATCAAAAAAAATAGTCTATTTATTTAATGATGAATTTACTAATTTTTATGATGCTGAAATTGGAATAGATGCTGTTATCTTGTTAGAAAAATTAGGATACGAAGTAAAGACGGTTGCTCATGACGAAAGTGGTAGAAGTCATATATCTAAGGGTTTTTTAAAAGAAGCAAAAGAAATTTGCAATAATAATATTGCTATTTTTAAAGATATCATCACAGCGGAAACTCCTTTAATAGGAATAGAACCTTCTGCTATTTTAGGTTTTAGAGATGAATATATTCGCTTAGCAGATGACAAAGTATCCGCAGAAAAAATAGCAAAAAATAGCTTTACTTTCGAAGAGTTTTTATCACAAGAATTAGAAAAAGGAAATATAGATCGTTCTCTTTTTACTTCAGATACCAAGACACTGAAGATTCACGGACATTGCCATCAAAAAGCATTATCTGGAACCCATGCGAGCTTTCAAGTTTTAAACATCCCTTCGAATTATAGCGTAAGCATATTAAATACTGGATGTTGTGGAATGGCAGGTTCTTTTGGATATGAAAAGGAGCATTATAAAGTTTCAATGCAAGTTGGAGAAGATACTTTATTTCCGAAAATAAGAAATTGTAGTTCTGATACTGAAATTGCAGCAGCAGGAACAAGTTGTAGACATCAAATATTTGATGGTACAAAAAGACTAGCAAAGCATCCAATTACTCTACTAAGAGAAGCATTACTTTAAAATATCATGGCGAAAAACAGCAACTATGTAGCAGCTGAAAACCGCTATGAAAAAATGCACTACAGAAGAACAGGGAATAGCGGCTTATTATTACCTGAGCTATCTTTGGGTTTGTGGCATAATTTTGGAGATAATGACAATTTCAAAAACGGAAGGAATATACTAAAGTGTGCTTTCGACAATGGAATTACCCATTTTGATTTGGCGAATAATTATGGTCCCTCTCCAGGTGCTGCCGAAGAGAATTTTGGAAAAATTTTAAAAAAAGATTTTAAAAACTATCGTGATGAATTGATCATTTCATCGAAAGCAGGTTATGGAATGTGGCCTGGACCCTATGGGGACAATGGCTCAAAGAAATATTTAATTTCTAGTTTAGATCAGAGTCTACAGAGAATGAATCTAGAGTATGTTGATATTTTTTATCACCACAGACCAGACCCTGAAACCCCTTTAGAAGAAACAATGGGGGCGCTCGATTTGATGGTAAAACAGGGAAAAGCATTGTATGTTGGCCTTTCAAATTACCAACCCTCTGAAGCAGAAAAAGCATTTGAAATTTTGAAAGACTTAGGCACTCGATGTTTAATTCATCAACCAAAATATAATATATTTGATCGTTGGATTGAAGATGGATTATTAAATTTATTAAAAATTTCAGGTGTTGGTTCAATCTGCTTTTCTCCATTAGCACAGGGAATATTAACCGATAAATACATCAGTGGACTTCCAAAAGATTCTAGAGCGATAAAAGAAAGTCCCTTTTTAACTACAGACCAAGTATTAGAAACATTACCTAAAATTAACGCTCTAAACAAAATTGCAAAAGACAGAAATCAAACGTTAGCTCAAATGGCAATTTCTTGGATTTTAAAGGACAATAGAATTACCTCTGTTTTAATTGGTGCTAGTAAAACTGAGCAAATTTTAGATAGTGTGAAGGCTATTGAAAACACTCAATTTTCAGAGGAAGAACTCACTAAAATTAATGAGATTACTCATAACAACAAACCCCTTTAAAAAAAGGGGTTTATTATAGCTAGTATCCAAATTGTTTTTTTATTGATCTGTTGCAAGTAAAGCAAAAAACTTATTTAAATTTGGAAGTATTACAATTCTAATTCTTCTATTTTTAGCTCTATTTTCTTTGGTTGTATTTGGAACAACAGGAATGGTACTTCCCCTTCCTGCAGCGATAAGCCTACTACCGTCTATTTTATATTTGTTCTCTAAAACCCTTATTATAGAAGTTGCTCTCTTTACACTCAAATCCCAATTATCTTGTATGAAATCAGTACTAATTGTTCTGGAGTCTGTGTGACCCTCAATCATTACATCCATGCTTGGTTCAGATTTTATAACATTTGCTAATTTTTCAATGATGGAATAAGCACCGTTTTTAACATTATAACTCGCAGTATTAAATAACAAATTATCAGAAATAGAAATCATCACCACAGTTTGATCTATGTCAATATCAATATTGTCAGAATCACTAAGATTTGAACTGTTGATTTTATTTTTTAAATTATATGAAATAGCTAGGTTTAAAGAATCTTTTAAATTTTTTGCTTTTGCCAACACTGCTGGAGTTACCTTCAACAATGTTTCCCTCATAGTCTCTAAGTTTTTTTTAGAGATAACCAAACTATTTTCGACCCTATCTAATTTAATATAATTTTCTTTTTTTAGTGAAATATTATCACCTTTTAATGAATTAATTTTTTCATTGTACTGGGTTACTCTGTTTTCAATTTTTAAAAACTTCGATTGAAGAACTTCTTTAGCTAAAGTTGTTTTTTGAAGATTTGCTTTAGTGTCTGTGTACTGAGTTTCTAGAGCAACGTATTTCTTTTTAGAAACACAAGACATTGATAGTAAAAGGATCGCTGTGATCGAAATGGTTGTTTTTTTCATTATTTTTACTTGAGTATTTAATATTAATTTATAATTATTTTAGTGAGGAAAGACTTCTTTTAATCGTTTCAATTTTTGCTTCTGTATCGGCTTCTTTTTTTCTTTCTATTTTAATTACTTGTTCTGGTGCATTAGAAACAAATCGTTCATTAGATAACTTTTTCTTTATACCGAATAAAAATCCTTCTGCTCTTTTTAATTCTGCATCTAATTTTTTTATTTCAGCTTCTATATCTATATTTTCAATAGAAATTGGCACAAAATATTCATTCGATTTTACTCTAAATGAAGCTCCTTCAACTTTTTCTGTTACATAATTTATTTCCTCAATATTTGTCAGCTTTTGTATGACTATATCAAATCTTTTGGAACTTTGTTCCTGCGCAACAACAAATAGATTAATAGGATCTTTGAAGGAGATATTCTTATCTTTTCGAATTGTTCTAACACCTGAAATTATATCCGAAGTAAAATTGAAATCATTAATAATTTGTTCATCAAACTCCTTTTGAGTTGGATATTTAGCAATAATAAGTGCTTCCTCTTTAGTTCTAGGTGCTATATATTGCCAAATTTCTTCTGATAAAAAGGGCATAAAGGGATGTAATACTTTTAAATTATTTTCTAAGATCTCAATAATCGCTTCAAGTGTTTTTGTGTCAATTGGTTGTTGATATGCAGGTTTTACAATCTCTAATAACCAGGATGAAAAATCATCCATAATTAATTTATAAATTGTCATTAAAGCATCGGATAAACGATATTTACTAAAATGATCTTCTATTTCTATTATTGCTTTTTGAAATTTAGATTCATACCAAGCCAAGCCAATTTTTGCGGTCTCTGGCTGAGCTATCGTAGCATCAACTTCCCATCCTTTTATCAATCGGAAAGCATTCCATATTTTATTCGCAAATTGCTTTCCTTGCTGACATAGCTCTTCATCAAACATTAAGTCATTTCCTGCTGCGGAACTTAATAACAAACCAACCCTTACACCATCTGCCCCATAATCAGCAATTAGTTTTAAAGCATCAGGAGAATTTCCTAATGATTTCGACATTTTTCTTCTTTGTTTGTCTCTAACCAAACCTGTTAAATAGACATTTTTAAATGGTTTTACGTCTTTATACTCATATCCTGCGATGATCATTCTAGCTACCCAAAAAAATAAAATATCGGGCCCAGTAACTAAATCATTTGTTGGATAATAATAAGCTATTTCTTCGTTTTCTGGATTTCTAATACCATCAAAAACAGACATAGGCCACAACCAAGAAGAAAACCAGGTGTCTAAGGCATCTTCATCTTGGATTAAATCAGACTCTGAAAGCAAGGGATTCCCTGTTTTCTCTTTGGCTAAAATCAATGCATCGGTGCTATTTTCTGCTACAACAAAATCTTCTTTCCCATCTCCATAGAAAAAAGCGGGAATTTGTTGCCCCCACCAAAGTTGTCGAGAAATATTCCAATCTCTAATATTTTCCATCCAATGTCGATAGGTATTTTTAAATTTCTTTGGAAATAGATTGATGTCAGCATTCTCTCCTAATACTGCATCAATAGCAGGTTTTGCCAAATCTTCCATTTTCAAAAACCATTGGTCAGATAATCTTGGCTCTATAATAGCTTTGGTTCTCTCTGAGGTACCTACTTTATTTGTATGAACTTCTGTTTTTAATAAAAACCCTTTTTCTTCTAATTCTTTTGAAATCTCTTTTCGAACTACAAATCTATCTTTTCCTTGATAATGCAATCCAAAGGAATTTAAAGAGGCATCATCATTAAAAATATCGATCACTTCTAATTTATGCTTATCGCCCAATGCTTTGTCGTTTTCATCGTGCGCAGGAGTCACTTTTAAACAACCTGTACCAAATTCAATATCAACGTATTCGTCTTCTATAATCGGTATCACTCTATTACATAAAGGAACAATTGCTTTTTTACCTTTTAAGTGAGTAAAACGTTCATCTGATGGGTTGACACAAATTGCGGTATCTCCAAAAATAGTTTCAGGTCTCGTCGTTGCAATGGTTAATGTATCTTTTGAACCTTCAATTTGATATTCTATATAATATAACTGCCCTTGTCTTTCTTCATGAATTACTTCTTCATCAGACAAAGTTGTTTTGGCTTCAGGGTCCCAATTGACCATTCGATAACCTCGATAAATAAGCCCCTTATTGTAAAGATCTACAAAAACTTTAACAACAGATTCAGACATTTCAGGATCCATTGTGAAAGCTGTTCTTTCCCAATCACAAGATGCCCCTAATTTTTTTAATTGTTCTAAAATAATTCCTCCATACTCATCTTTCCAATCAAAAGCGTGTTGAAGAAATTCTTCTCGAGTTAAATCACTTTTTTGAATTCCTTGCTCTTTTAATTTGGCAACAACTTTAGCTTCAGTTGCAATAGAAGCATGATCGGTTCCAGGAACCCAACATGCATTTTTACCTAATAATCGTGCACGTCTAATTAATACATCTTGAATTGTATTGTTTAACATATGACCCATATGCAATACTCCTGTAACATTTGGTGGAGGAATTACAATTGTATAGGGCTCTCTTTCATCGGGTGTTGAATGAAAATAGTTGTTTTTCATCCAATACGCATACCATTTATCTTCTACTTGCTTTGCATCATACTTAGATGGAATTGTCATACTTCATATTTTTTTTTAAAATATCGACGGTAAAAATACAATTATCTAATTTTGTAGAGAAAATTAGTCATTGATTTTTTAAAACAAATTATTAATATTAATTTTACCTATATAAAAAAATCAATATATGAAATCACTAGGAACACTTTTAGTCGTTCTCTTTTTATCTTTTTCATTAAATGCACAAGAATTTAAATTTCAAGAAGAAGTAATAGATTACGGAAAAATAGACAAAGGCTCTGATGGAGCAAAAGTATTTATCTTTAAAAACATTGGAGACCAACCCATTATCATAAAAAAAATTCAATCCTCTTGCGGTTGTACTGTTCCAAAAAAACCTGAAAAACCTATAATGCCAGGAGAAGATGGCGAAATTAAAGTTTCCTATGACACCAAAAGAGTTGGTGGTTTTTCTAAATCTATAACCATCTTGTCAAATGCAAAAAATCCAAGAAAAATTATTAGAATAAAAGGAATTGTGAATAAAGAAATTTCTTTACTAAAAGAAAAAAGTATTGTAATCGATAATTAATTTACAAGAATTATCTTATTTGAAAGATATTATTTTATTTGTTTGACATTTTTAACAAACCAATTTTTTCTGTGATAATGAAAAGATTTATAAATACATTCACATACTAACCTTAATGTATTTCTTTATTTAGCGATTAAATTATACCATATATCAAATACCTTAATTATTTGATTTAACAGTTAACACAAATAAATTTGAAAAAACTGATATATATTTCGGAAATTCGCATTTATAACGCATAAATTATAAACATGCCAAAAATATCTAAGAAAGGGATAAAAATGCCTGAATCACCAATCAGAAAATTAGTACCTTTTTCTGAAGATGCTAAAAAAAGAGGCACTAAAGTATTTCATTTAAACATTGGTCAACCTGATGTAAAGACACCTCAAATTGCCTTAGACGCTGTTAAAAATAATGAGTTAGAAACCTTAGCTTATGCTCGTTCTGAAGGCTCTGAAAGTTATAGAGAAAAGCTAGTAAGTTATTACAAGAAACACAATGTTATTGTTTCTTCAAATGATATTGTAATTACCACGGGAGGCTCTGAAGCATTACTATTTACCATAGGCAGTATTGCAGATCCCGAAGATGAAATTATTATACCAGAACCATTCTATGCAAACTATAATGGTTTTTCTACGGCTTCCGGAGTTAAAATTGTTCCTGTGATATCCAAGATTGAAGATAATTTTGCCTTACCAAAAATTGAAGATTTTGAAAAACTAATTACAAAAAAAACAAAAGCAATTTTAATTTGTAACCCCGGAAATCCAACAGGTTATTTGTATTCGAAAGAAGAAATTGAAAAGTTAAAAAAAATTGTTTTAAAATATGATCTATTTCTAATTGCTGATGAAGTTTACAGAGAATTTACATACGATGACTTAAAGCACACTTCAGTAATGTCTTTGGACGGTTTAGAACAGCATTCAATTATAATAGATTCCGTTTCTAAACGCTATAGCATGTGCGGTGCGAGGATTGGTTGTATTGTTTCAAAAAACAAGGCCTTTATCAATACGAGTATTAAATTTGCTCAAGCACGTTTAAGTCCTCCAACCTATGCCTTAATTGCGAGTGAAGCTGCCTTAGATACTCCCCAAAGTTATTTCGATCAAGTGAAAGAAGAATATATAGAACGAAGAAACACGCTTATTCGTGAATTGAAAAAAATAAAAGGTGTAAAAGTAGCAAACCCAAAGGGAGCATTTTACTGTGTAGCTGAATTACCTGTTAAGGACTCTGATCATTTTGCTCAATGGATTTTAGAGGAATTTAATTACAATAATGAAACGGTAATGATCGCTCCTGCTAGCGGATTTTATTCTACTGAAGGTGAAGGAAAAAATCAAGTAAGAATTGCGTATGTATTGAACAAAAGTAATTTAATCAAATCTGTTCATATTTTAGCGAAAGCTTTAGAAAAATATAATAGCTAATTGAATATTAAAGAAAATATATCGCTTAAAAATTATAATACATTTGGTATTTCAGTATTTGCCAAACGTTTTATTTCTATTGATTCAGTATATCAACTTCAACAACTTTTAAAAATTGAAAAGGATTTTTTTTTAATTTCTGGAGGTAGTAATATGTTGCTCACTAAAAATATTGACAAATTAGTTATCCATATCAATACAAAAGGAATCTCCATTGATAAAGAAGATGATAACTTTGTATATCTAACAGTAAACTCAGGAGAAAATTGGCATGATTTTGTTTCATGGTGCGTTTCTCAAAATTATGGAGGAGTTGAAAACTTATCTTTAATACCGGGAAATGTGGGTACCTGTCCCATTCAAAATATAGGTGCCTATGGAGTTGAAGTTAAAGATACAATTACCATGGTAGAAGGTTTAGAAATAGTCTCAGGAAAAATGATACGTTTCTCTAACGAGGATTGTAAATTTGGATATAGAAATTCTATTTTCAAAAACGCTCACAAAGGAAAAATCATCTTAACTTCTGTAAGATTTAAATTGACAAAGAAAAACCATAAAATAAATACTTCTTATGGAGCAATTGAAACTAAATTAAACTCAAATAATATTTCAAATCCTACACTAAAGGATATTTCAGATGCAGTAATTTCTATAAGGAAATCAAAACTTCCAGATCCTAAAGAAATTGGAAATAGTGGTAGTTTTTTTAAGAACCCTGTAATTCCTATGAATCAATTTTTAAAACTTAAGAAAGAATATCCGTCGATCCCTAGTTACCCAATATCTGATACTGAAATAAAAATACCTGCAGGCTGGTTAGTAGAAAAAATTGGTTTTAAAGGGAAACGTTTTGGTGATGCAGGTGTCCATAACAAACAAGCTTTGGTCTTAGTGAATTTCGGAAATGCTTCTGGTGTTGAGATTTATGAACTAGCTAAAAAGATCAAAGAAGAAGTATTAAATAAATTTAAAGTCGCCTTAGAAATTGAGGTAAATATTATTGAATAAGTAATTTTAGTATTCTAATTTGAGTAATTCGATATGACGTTGCAATCTTTGAATATCTAATGCCAAAGTGCCATTGTAAACACCTCTAATTCTTCCTTTTTTATCAACCAATATAAAATTTTCAGTATGAATAAATTCAAGTTCGTCTTTTGTTTTTTTATAATCTTCGTCAGCAAAATAGGAGTTTCTTGCAATGTTATAGATTGATTCTCTGTCTCCTGTCACCAGATGCCATTTAGTATCAATTACTTTTTGTTCTAAAGCATATTCTTTAATTTTACTGACAGAATCTACCCAAGGCATAACAGAATGTGATAGTAATAAAATATTTTCATCTTGTTTATAGATTTCCTGAAGTGAACCCATATTTTTAGCTAAGATCGGACAAATACTAGGACACGTTGTAAAGAAAAAATCGGCGATGTAAATCTTACCCTCCAACTCTTTATTCGTGATTTTTTTTCCGTTTTGATTTGTGAACTCAAAGGATGCGATGGTATGAATTTTAGTGTAATTTGGATCACTTTGTGAAATCCATTGTGGTGTAAATTCTTCTGAATTATAAAAAGGAAGTGTTTTTGTTTTATCTATTGAAATTTGATTATAACATAAGAAAAATATGATAAAAATAGAAACGATAAATAATATCTTTAATTTCATTTTATTTGTTTTCTAAAGTTAGGTTACTAATACAGTTTTTTAAACCAATTAGACCGTGTCTTTCATTTTCAACAGTATAAAAATTAGCCGTAATTTTTCCATCTAAATCCCACATTTTTTGACTTCCTCTCTCCTTTCCTTCCATAAAATTAAAATGCTTTCCTAAGATTCCATTGGGATGCCAATCTTTCACAGCACCATGATATCGTCCTTTGTTATCAAAGTGATACAAAAACATCTGATTTCCATTATGATACCAACCTTTGTGAGTGGATGACTTTAATCCTTTTTTATAAAATCGCTCAAACCAATGTGTTCCGTCAGAGTACCATCCAAAAAACATACCTTCCCTTTGACCTTCATAATATTGAGACATAGATTTGAATTCTCCTTTAGGGTAAAATTCGTTTACAATTCCTGAATACTTTTTTTCTTTAAAAAATAACACACCATTTTTTAATTTGAAATGAGCATCTTTTTTATTTTTTTCTACTGAAGGAATCTTTATTTCACTTTGAAAAATAAGCCCCTCATTCGCTTGATCATCTAAATTACAAGAAAATAAAAGCATACTAAATACAAAACCAATTTTAAAAAGCTTCACAAACTATCTTGTTATAGTTCCTGCAGTTCCAAAGAATCCGTTTCCATTTAAATAGGGCGCATCAGCTGTAACATGATAGTGATACATCCCGTCAGGAAAATCTGCTGTTTCATGAGTATGTCCATGATAATCATCTAAATTTGATGATATAATTGTACTTCCATTTTCCTCTGGCCCGTATACAGGAAATCCATCCGAAAGCAACCCTAAAAATGCATTCTTACCAAAATTATTAGTTAAAAAAGAAGGTTCTATATGATAATGATATTGAGTTCCTGCAGGATGACCTAACCACTGATCAAAAGAATCTATTTCATTTGTTAAAGGTTGATTATTTGGACCCGCATATTGATTAAAAAAAACGACTCCATTTCTAGCGATTCCAATCGGACCTAATGGAGTTGCTGTTTTTATTGATGATTCAGAGGGGTTTAATGGCATTGTAAACGTTATGTTTTGCTCTCCAATTGAATTTGGATTTTTATTCCAATTAGAGTTTGTTCCATTGTAAGCCTCATATAATGGATGAGAAGAATTCCAATAAGGACTAGTATGATTCGGTAAATCAGTCGTTGTAAAAGTTACAGTGTTTCCACTTACAGAGTAAGATACTGCCTCAATGTTATCGAAAAATATTAAAATAGGTGTAGTATCATAATTTGTAGAAGGTATTGGAAGTAGTGTGTCATCAACATCCTCTTTATTTACATCTTCTGAAGAGCTACAAGAAATAAATATGATCAGTGAAAAAACAAAAAAAAGTGAACGTTTTAAAAATTGTTGATGATTCATCTAAGTGGATTTTTGTTGTTAATTAGACATTTAAAGTTACAAATAGTTTAAAAAACTATGCATGAATAATCATAAAAATCTATTATTACTCTAAATGAACTAAATGAAACACACTTAATACTCTTAAAAAGGTAATTTATTTTAAAAGTTTATCCATAGAAAAAAGAGGTTACATGCATTTTAAAGAACATATAAATAAGCGTATCTTTACCGTGTTAATTATTTTTTTATGAAATTATTATTACTTACTATAGGCCTACTAGCTCTAGGTTTCGCTGGAATTGCAATTAAAATTTGGATCAAAAAAGATGGAGAATTTGCTGGAACTTGTGCCAGTCAAAATCCAATGCTGAACAAAACGGGAGAATCTTGTGGTTTTTGTGGAAAATCTCCAGAACAATTTGATTCTTGTGTAGAAGTAGAACATAACTAATTTTATATTTAGATGATTTTAACTGTACTCTTCTACTGTTTTGTAGCATTTACAGCCATTCAAATTATTTATTACCTGATTTTTTCTTCCTTTTTAATTGACCCAAAAAAAAGTAGTAAAAAACTTCCAGAAATTGGAGTTTCTGTCATTATTTGTGCAAAAAACGAAGCTGGAAATCTAAAAAATTTTCTTCCCACTATTATAAACCAAGTATATCCTGATTTTGAAATTATATTAATCAATGACGCTTCTTCGGATGAAACCTCAGAAGTGATGGAAACATTTGCTAAAAATTGTTCAAAAATTAAGATCATTACAGTAAAAAATATTGAAACTTTTTGGGGAAATAAAAAATATGCTCTTAGCCTAGGAATTAAAGATGCAAAAAATGAACATTTACTTTTTACTGATGCAGATTGTTGTCCTGTTTCTAACAATTGGATATATGAAATGACCCAAAATTTTAATAGCGAAAAAACAATTATTTTAGGTTATGGAAAATATGTAAAAGAAAAATCATTACTAAATTTACTTGTCAGGTTTGAAACTTTATTGACTGCCATGCAGTATTTTAGTTATGCAAAAATAGGATCTCCCTATATGGCTGTTGGTAGAAATTTAGCATACCATAGATCAGAATTTTTTAAGGTAAAAGGATTCATTAATCACATGCACATAAAATCTGGTGATGATGATTTATTTATTCAAGATGCGGCAAATAAAAAGAACACGATCATCACTACCTCTAAAGATAGTTTTACAGAATCTATTGCTCCAAATACTTTTTCCGAATGGTTTCAACAAAAGAGAAGACATATCTCTTCAGCCAATCATTACAGGTTTACTCATCGGTTTTTTTTAGGATTGTTCTTTCTTTCTAAAGTCCTCTTTTATTTTTTGGCAATAGTACTATCCTTTTTCTACCCAATCAAGGTTCTTCTACCTCTGATTGTATTCTATTTTGTATTTCAATTTATTGTAATTCATCGTTCTTCTAAAAAATTAAACGAACCAATGATCTCTTATGTGTTTCCTTTTTTAGAAATTATTCTCTTACTTTTTCACTTTTCAATATTTATTACTAATTTGTCATCAAAACCAACTCATTGGAAATAAACCTTACAGAAATTGACATCAATATCTCAAAAGCTAAAAATGGTAAACAAACTGCGTTTAAATATTTATTAGATGCCTTTTGGAGTGATGTTTATCTATTTCAATTAAAAAGAAATAAAAATGAAAATGATGCGGAAGATATTACCATACAAACATTTTCAAAAGCTTTCGATAAGATTGACACTTATGATGAAAAATATAATTTTAAAACTTGGTTAATTACTATTTCCAAAAATATTCACATCGATTCTTTACGTAAAAAAAATATTTCTATTGAAGCAGATACTTCTGAAAACCAAGAAGATGAAGTCTATCAAATCATTGATGAAAATCCGACTCCAGAAGATAAAATTATCACAGAACAAAACTTAGCAAAATTATTAAGAGATATCAAACAGATAAAACCAAAATATCAAGAAGTTATTCAATTGCGATATTTTCAAGAATTAAGCTACAAAGAGATTTCGGAACAAATTAATGAACCAATCAACAATGTAAAAGTAAAATTACTTCGTGCAAAAAAGCTGTTGGCAGAAGTTATTAGAAGAACTTAATTTCACAAAAAAACATTCGTTTTTGAGAAGATGTGATAAACTAATTAGCTATTAAAAAATGAAAAAAAAAGAAAAATCATTTCTCACTTCTTTGGGTCCAGGCTTATTATTTGCGGGAGCAGCAATTGGAGTTTCACATTTGGTCCAATCTACAAAAGCGGGTGCAGAATTTGGTTTTGGATTACTTTGGGCACTCTTATTAGTTCATCTATTTAAATATCCATTCTTTCAATTTGGTCCTCGCTATGCAGCTGCAACAGGGGAAACCTTATTAGATGGCTATCAAAAATTAGGGAAAGGAATTTTAGTTGCATATTACATCCTTAATTTTGCAACAATGTTTACCATCCAAGCTGCTGTAACAATTGTAACCGCTGGTTTGGCTTCCCAACTTTTTGGATTTACAAATGATTTGGTAATATGGTCCTCTATTTTGATGTTTACGAGTGTTCTTTTTTTGGTCGGTGGTAAATATAAATGGTTGGATTTTTTGATGAAATATATCATCATCATCTTAACAATCAGTACAATTATTGCGGTATGTGTAGCTTTGTTTAGCAACAAAGACGCATTTGATGTAACACAAATACTTCCTTCTGGTTCCGTTGAACTTACTTTTTTAATCGCTTTTTTAGGTTGGATGCCTGCTCCATTAGATGTCTCTATTTGGCATTCTATTTGGTCGGTAGAAAAAGAAAAAACAACGCTAATAAAAATAAAAAAGAAAGATGCAATTTTTGATTTTAATGTAGGTTATATTGGAACACTTTGTTTAGGTATTTGCTTTGTGCTTTTAGGAGCACTGGTTATGTATAAAACTGGAGAAAAATTTTCAAATCAAGGAGGTGTTTTTGCTTCGCAATTAATTAATTTATACACGGAAAATCTAGGACAATTTTTCTATATATTTATTGCAATTGCTGCATTTACAACAATGTTTAGTACAACGATAACGACTTTAGATGCCTCACCCAGAGCCATGAATAAAGCCACAGGCTTACTTCGGGGGAAGGGTAAAGAATATAAATATGGATACTGGTTTTGGATTCTCTTTTTATTTGTGGGTACTTTTTTAATCTTAAAATTCTTTATAGGGAATATGGGAACACTAGTTAAGATCGCCACTATTTTATCGTTTTTAACAGCTCCCTTTTATGCGATATTAAATTCCCTACTAATCTTTGGAAAACATACTCCAAAAGAACATCGCCCTGGAATTTATCTGAAATTTTTAAGCATCATAGGAATCATTTTTTTATTTGCATTTAGCATATGGTTTTTAACAAGTATTTAAAACTTTCCTTTGTATATTTGCATTATAAATTTAGTAGGAAATGTCAATAGAACCTATAATAGTTGCAGAAAGGCCAAAAAAACCCAAATGGTTGCGTGTAAAATTACCTGTGGGTAAGAAATATACGGAATTAAGAAGTTTGGTTGATAAATATCAATTAAATACAATTTGTACTAGTGGAAGCTGTCCAAATATGGGCGAATGTTGGGGTGAGGGAACTGCAACATTTATGATCTTAGGAAATATATGTACACGTTCTTGTGGTTTTTGTGGTGTCAAAACAGGAAGACCTGATACTGTTGAATGGGATGAGCCGGAAAAAGTTGCACGTTCTATTAAATTAATGAGTATAAAACATGCTGTAATAACGTCCGTAGATAGAGATGATTTAAAAGATGGTGGTTCTATCATTTGGGCGGAAACTGTAGATGCAATTCGAAGAGCGAATCCAACGACAACTTTAGAAACCTTAATTCCTGATTTTCAAGGAAACACAAAACAAATCGATCGGATCATTGAAGTACACCCAGAGGTAGTTTCTCACAATATGGAAACGGTGAGAAGGTTGACACGTGAAGTTAGAATTCAAGCTAAATATGATCGAAGTTTACACGTTTTAAAATACCTTAAAGAAAAAGGAATGCGAACCAAAACTGGTTTAATGTTAGGTTTAGGTGAAACTGAAAAAGAGGTTATAGAAACGATGAAAGATTTACAAGGAGTTGGATTGGATGTATTGACTATCGGTCAATACCTACAACCCTCCAAAAAACATTTACCTGTAAAAGAATTCATTACACCTGAACAATTTAAAAAATATGAGACCCTTGGATTAGAAATGGGATTTATGTATGTAGAAAGTGGCGCTCTAGTGCGTTCTTCTTACAAAGCGCACAAACACGCCGTATAAAAATACCAGTACAACGTATAAAAAAACCATCTCTATAAAAGATGGTTTTTTTTGTATTTAAAGCGTTAGATAAAAAAAGATATAAACTATCTTAAAACAGCATTTAAATTTTTTTCAAAAGTTTGCTGTAATTTTTGCATTATTTTTTCAATCTGTTTGTCTGCCAGTGTTTTTGTTTCATCTTGTAATAAAAAGCTAACTGCATAGGATTTTTTACCATCGGGTAATTTATCACCCTCATAAACATCAAATAAATCTACTTCTTTCAACAACTTTCTTTCAGTTTGAAAAGCTAAATTATGTAATTCATCAAAAGCTACATTAGTGTCTAACAAAAGGGCTAAATCTCTTTTTACTGAGGGGAACTTCGGCAATTCAGTTACTTTATTTTTTTTATTTCCTGTTAATTTTAGAATACTATCCCAATTGAAATCTGCAAAAAGAACTTCCTGTTTTATTCCAAATTCTTTGAGAACTGACTGTTTAAGTCTTCCAAAATCTACAAGCTTATTTTTCCCCAAACCAAGAGAGATTCCTTCTGAAAAAATATCTTGCTTGCTTGGAGTCGATTTCAATTTGTCAATACCTAATCTGCCTAATAGCGCAATTATAATCCCTTTTAAATAAAAGAAATCTGAGGTTTTATTGGCTATACTCCAACTATCTTTAGCTCTATTACCCGTAACAAAAATAGTTAAATGTTTAATCTCTTCGTACTTTTCATTGTATTTATGATAGGTTTTTCCAAACTCATAAAATTGTAAAGAACTATTTTTTCTATTGATATTGTATGCAACGGACTCTAAACCACTAAACAATAAAGATTGACGCATGGTTTTTAAATCGTTACTCAACGGATTCAACATCTCTACGCTAGCCTCTTGATTTATATTTTCAGACAAAGATGCATATTCGGGCTTCGTCAACGAATTTGACATTGTTTCGTTAAACCCAAGAGCAGTAAGTTGGTTAGCAGTGATGTTTTCAATTTTTGTTTCTTTATTTGAATCAAAAGAAATAGAAGTATTTAATTTGTGAGAAAATTCAATATTATTATAGCCGTAAACCCTTAAAATTTCTTCAATAATATCTGCTTCACGTTGAACATCTGTTCTGTATGATGGAATTGTCAGTCCCAAACCTCCTTCTGTTTCACTATTTATTTTAATTTCTAGGGACGCTAAAATATTTTTTATAGTTTCTTTTGGTATTTCTTGACCAATTAATCCATAAGCACTTTCATAGGATAAAAAAACTTGAAAATCTTCAATTTTTTCAGGAAAGAAATCAGAAATATCAGAACCCATTTTTCCACCAGCATATTCTTCTATTAATAATGCTGCTCGTTTTAATGCATATTTAGTTTTATTAATATCAATTCCACGCTCAAAACGGAAGGAAGCATCTGTATTTAACGCATGTCTTTTAGCTGTCTTACGAACAGAAACTGGATTAAAATAAGCACTTTCTAAGAAAATTGAAGTTGTATGTTCTGTAACACCTGAATTATACCCACCAAAAACACCCGCAATACAAAGTGGAGTTGAATCGGCATCACAAATCATAATATCCTCTGAAGACAATTCTCTTTCTACTTCATCTAAAGTTGTAAACTTTGTACCTTGTTTTAATGTTTTAATTAATATTTTATTTCCTTTTATCTTTTGCGCATCAAAAGCATGAAGAGGTTGTCCTAATTCATGCAACACATAATTTGTAATGTCTACAATATTATTTTTAGGAGAGATACCAATAGCTTTTAATCTGTTTTGAATCCAATCTGGAGAATCTTTAACCTCTATATCTGTAATGGTGATTCCACAGTATCTTGGAGTTTGTTGTTTATCATCTACCTCTACATCTATTCTTAAAGTTCTTTCATCTACATGAAAATCACTTACAGAAGGTGATATTAATTCTAAATTTACTCCGTGTTGCATTAAACCTGCTCGTAAATCTCTTGCTACACCAAAATGACTCATGGCATCGGACCTATTGGGTGTTAAACCAATTTCAAAAATAGAATCAGTTTCTATATTAAAAACTTCTGCAACAGGAGTTCCTACTGATAACGTTTTATCTAAAACCAAAATACCATCGTGATCTTTACCCAATCCTAACTCGTCTTCAGCACATATCATTCCAAAGCTTTCTTCTCCTCTAATTTTTCCTTTCTTAATTTTGAAACCTTCTCCTTTCTCGTCATATAACGTAGTTCCAATAGTAGCTACTGGCACCTTTTGACCTGAAGCTACATTGGGAGCTCCACAAACAATTTGAACAGGTTCTCCGGTACCTAAATCTACTGTAGTTATTTTTAATCTATCTGCATTTGGATGTTGTGTACAAGTTAAAACCTTACCTACAACAATTCCTTCTAAACTTCCTTTTATAGATTCTCTTGTTTCAATACCTTCGACTTCCAGACCGAGGTCTGTCAACAATTCTCCTGTATTGGAAGGTTCCCAATCTATTTGTAAAAATTGTTGTAACCAATTGTATGATATTTTCATATGCTGTCCCCTGATTTATTATTTGCAAATTTACTGAAAAACTATTTTTTATCCTCTTTTTTCATTTTAAAAACACAAGTTTATTTTTAGGTGGTTAAAAATCAAATAAAAAACTTTTTTATAATTTTCTTAGAAAGAATAAAATAGAGATTTGCAAAGGTGACTCCTATTAAAATACCTACAAAAATATCAATAGGAAAATGAACTCCTAAATACAATCTACTATAAGAGAAGACCAAAGGAAAGAATAATATTAAATAAATATATTTATAATTATCTTTCAATAAAAGCAGCACATAGACTGAAAAAAATGTAGATGTAGTTGCATGACCAGACATAAAACTATAACTCTGTGGATTGATTAAAACTCGTAATAAATGTTTTATTTCCTCATTGTTATTTGGACGAGACCGTTGTACTGTATTTTTTATAAAATTAGTGAACTGATCAGAAAAAGCGACCAGTACAATCATCGATAAAATTAAAACTCCACCAGTTTTCCAACCATAAGATTTAATGGTTAAATAAAATATTAAAATAAATAAAGGGGTCCAAAAAAATTGATTGGTAATAAATAACCATAATGAATCCCATTTGGTGCTTCCTAAATTATTTAAATAAATAAGTAGATTTTGATCAATTTGGATGATGTCTTGTAACAAATTATTTACCGATTTTTAAAAGTTCAATGTCAAAAACTAAATCTGACTTAGAAGGAAAAGGTCCGTACATTTTTTCTCCATACCCTAAGTAATATGGGATAAAAAGCCTTTTCTTATCTCCTTCCTTCATGTCTTCAAGTGCTTCTGTGACACCCGCTATCATGGGATTTTTACTAAGTATAAAACGCAAAGGCTCTTTACCTTCAGAAGATTGTATTTGCTTTCCTGAAGCTAGATAAATAGTATAGTGTATTGAAGCAGGTAGTGTACTATTAAATTTTTTTCCTGTTCCTTTTTCTAATTCAAGAATCATTAATCCAGAGCTTGTTTTAACTGCTTTATCGCGACCTTTTTCTTTCAAAAAAGCAACTTTTATCGCTTCTAACTTTTTTAGATATTTTTCTTCTTTGGAAGCGATATTCAATAATTCTGACTCAAATACTTTGGGTGCTTTGAATTTTTTTGCAAATTTACCTACTCTTATAATAGATACTTTTTCTATTGTATCATTTTTTTCAATACTATCTAATGTATTTTCTCCTAATTTAATTTTTCCAAAAACAGTGTGTTTTCTATCCAACCAAGGGGTTGCTTTGTGTGTTATAAAAAATTGACTTGAATTTGTTTTTGGACCAGAATTCGCCATGGATAAAATACCCTTGGCGTCGTGTTTGTAAACTAGGTTTCCAAGAGAATCAATCGGAAATTCATCCGGAAATTTATAGCCGGCATTACCCCTACCTGTATTGGTTGGATCTCCACTTTGAATCATGAAGTTTTTGATAACTCTATGAAAACGGATTCCATTAAAAAAAGGGGTGCCATGGATAGAATCTATTACTTTTTTGTTAGTACCTTCTGCCAAGGAAACGAAATTTGCCACAGTCATCGGTACATTTTTTGCATACAATTGCAATAAAATATTTCCTTTGTTAGTTTGTAATTCAGCATACAATCCATCATCTAAACCTTTGTAATCATGAGACTTACAAGATAGCATTAAAAAAAATATAGCAGAAAATAAAGTTAAATTCTTCATTATTTATTAATTAATAACTTCTAACAACTCAACTTCAAAAATCAACGTAGAAAACGGCTTAATAGCGGCACCTCTTTGTTGAGCTCCATAAGCTAAATTTTGAGGTATAAAAAATTTATACTTTCCTCCTGCTTTCATTAATTGCAGCCCTTCTGTCCAACCTTTGATTACTTGAGTAACTCCAAATTCTGCTGGAGTACCTTTATCGACAGAACTATCGAAAACCTCACCTGCAATATTTGTACCGTGATAATGAACTTTTACTTTGGAGGTAGTTACTGGTTTTTCACCTTTCCCTTTTCTAATAATGATATATTGTAAACCACTTTCAGTTTCAATAACACCCTCTTTAGATTTATTTGTAGCTAAAAATTCTTGTCCAGCTATTTTATTTTCACCGAACGATTTTTCAGCTCTTTCAGCTGTCTTTTGTTGTTGTTGTTTCTGAAAAAAACTTCTTAAAAACCCGTTAAGATCTTTTGTAGTAATTAGTAAGTTGGTAGAATCTATTCCATTTTTATATCCTTGTAAAAATAAATCTCTATCAGCTTCTTTAAAGTTTGCCTTTACTTTTAAAGCCATATCTAATCCTAAAGCATAACTTGCCGAGTCAATCTCTGTGTTAAGAGATTTCACTTCTTTTAATTGATTTCCACAAGAAAACATTGATGCTATTACTGTAATTGTTAAAACACTTTTTATAATTTTCATTTTATTTAATATTTAATAATGTTACGGTACTTTTTATTGATTGATTAATTCCTATTTTTTCTCCATCTCCAGAAATACCAAAAGCATTGTATGATGGGATTACAAATATAATAGTTTCTCCAACTTTCATCAACTTTATTCCTAATTGAAGTGCAAAAATAAAATCTTCCTTATCGATGCGATATTTCATGATTCCTAATTCTTCTTTACTATAAATAACATTCCCCTCTAAATCGGTAATATTATATTCAAAAGTAACTTCATCTCCAAGTTTCGGAGTTTGCACAATCGCTTGCTTTTTATTGATGTAAGCATACCAAAATCCGTTAGGGGAAACTTGATATGAGTTGGTCGTGTCTTTTTTAATAAGCGCTATAATCTTATCATCTTCAATACGATTTAATTGTATGGATTTTTTTAATGTTTCTTTTAAAATAGTTGATGAAGACTTGAAATCAATAGGTCTTCTTGGCGGAACTTTAGTACAACCATAGCAACAAAAAATTATAAAAAAAAAAAGTTTAATTTTCATAAGATTCTTTCAATTCTTCTTCATATTCTGATAATAGTGAGGTGAATTTTGTTACTGTTTCTGTCAATGATAAATTAGATTTTCCACCAGCAGCATTATCATGACCTCCTCCACTAAAATGGTTTCTTGCAAATTGATTTACAGAAAAGGTTCCCTTCGAACGAAATGATATTTTTACAATTTTTTGCTCACTATCTTCAATAAAAATTGCTGCAAAAATAATGCCTTTCAAAGAAAGTGCATAATTAACAATTCCCTCAGTGTCTCCTTTTTTAAAATCAAACTGTTTTTTTTCTAAAGTTGATAACGTTATAAAAGCCGTTTTATAATTTGGTAAAATTTGCAAATTACTTAGGGATTGCCCTAATAACAATAACCTGTTGTAGGAATTTGCATCATACACATTACTATGAATTTTATGATTTTCAGCTCCTTTATCTATTAGATCTGCAATAATTCTGTGAGTAGAACTGGTTGTAGATCTAAAACGAAAAGAACCTGTATCTGTCATAATACCAGTATACAAACAACTAGCAATATCTGTATCAATAAGATCTAGATCGCCATTCATTTCTATAAATTGATAAACCATTTGCGATGTTGAACAAATCGTAACATCTGAATACATGTATTTTACAGAGTCTGGTTGCTGATGATGATCTATCATCACAAAGTCATTTTTGTATTTTTCCAGCGTAGCTTGCATGTCAAAACCAACTCTATGCAATGCGTTAAAGTCCAAAAGAAAAACAATATCCGAAGCAATTAATAGTCTTAGAGATTGAGAATTTTGTTTGTCAAAGCGATATACCTTGTCGGTACCAGGCAACCAATGTAAAAATTCGGGATACTCATTAGGAACAATCACTGTTGCTTGATGTCCTTTTTTATCCAAATAATACTTTAATGCCAGAGAAGAACCCATCGCATCTCCATCAGGATTTCTGTGCCCAACAATTACAATATTTTTTGGTTTTTCTAGAAAGCGCTTTAAATCTTCAAATCCTTTTAAAATCATAGATGGCGAATATACGATTTAATTAAAAAAAATATGTAATTTTGTACTGAATGTTATACTACATCTATAAGAATATTATCAAAACTAAAAGTTTATAAAATGCCAAAAAATAGAACATTTACAATGCTTAAACCAGATGCTGTCGAAAACGGACACACAGGTGCTATTCTAGAAAAAATTAATACCGCTGGATTTAGAATTGTAGCATTAAAGAAAACTCAAATGACAAAAACTGATGCTGAAACTTTTTATGCTGTTCATAATGAACGTCCTTTTTTTCAGGAATTAGTTACTTTCATGACACGTGGACCAATCGTCGCTGCCATTTTAGAGAAAGAAAATGCAGTTGATGATTTTAGAACTTTAATAGGAGCTACAAATCCGTCAGATGCAGCAGAAGGAACAATCAGAAAACTATATGCAACTTCCATGGGCGAAAATGCAGTTCATGGTTCTGACTCAAGTGAAAATGCAGAAATAGAAGGAAACTTTCATTTTTCTGGAAGAGAGCAATTCTAAGAATCACTTTTTTTTAAAAATTAATAAATAGCTCACAACTTTTGTTGTGAGTTTTTTTTTATCAGACCAGCATCAATTTTGAAATGACTCCTTCTCCAACTTTTTCATTCATCATTTTTATGATTTTTTCCTTTCCGTAGCTTAATTCTTCTCGCAACACAGAAGAAGTTAATTGTATGATAAGCGTTTTGTTTTGTAACTTAACCGAAGTTGTATGGGCCATGACACCTGGTCCCATCATTTCTGCCCACGTTTCCTCAACTTTTAACTTACGCATTCCTTTACTCAAGTTATTTTCCTTGATGAAACTTTGCATTAAATCTTTTACGGAAAAAGAATTATTTTCTCGTTTTGCCATCATTTATATTATTTATCTATCTCGGAGATTTATAAAACTACGTTATTTTCAAAAATTATAAAAATCACACTATTTATTTTTGATTATAATTAGGAATCTAATTTAAAAATTTGATATGCTTTGCTCCCTTTTTTTAAAATATTTTCTGTTCTCTCAGTGTGAGTGTCTGTTATGAAAATCTGACCAAATTCATCATTATTGACCAACTGAATAATATGTAATACCCTATTTTCATCTAATTTATCAAAAATATCATCTAACAATAAGATTGGAGTTACCTGTGCTTGTTGTTTTATAAACTCAAATTGAGCCAATTTTAAGGCTATTAAATATGATTTTTGCTGACCCTGTGAACCAAATTTCTTTATAGGAAACTCACCTATTTCAAAGTTCAAATCATCTTTGTGAATTCCCGTTGTTGTATATTGAAGAATCTTGTCTTTTTTCAATGAATTCTCTAATAGATTTTTCATGGAAAAATCATGTAACTGACTCTTGTATACTAAATTAACATGCTCCTTATCGCCCGAAACAATTTGATATTTTTGATTAAAAATTGGAATAAATTCTTCTAAAAAAGTTTTTCTTACTTCGTAAATTCTAGTTCCATACTCAGAAAGTTGCTCATCATAGACGCTTAAGTTCAAGGCATCAAAAGTTCTATTAGCAGCAAAATATTTCAACAATGCATTCCTTTGAGAAAGTACTTTATTATAAAAAAGTAAATCTTGCAAATACCCTTTATTTTGTTGTGAAATTACACCATCTATGAATTTTCTTCTGGTATCACTTCCTTCAGTAACAAAATCTCGATCAGCAGGAGAGATAATTACCAAAGGTAACTGCCCAATATGATCTGAAAATTTTTCATAACTTTTTCCGTTTCTTTTAAGAACTTTTTTTTGTCCCTTTTTAAGACTACAAACAATTTTTTCGTTTCTCTGATTTAGAAGATAGTCTCCTTCAATCATAAAAAAGCTTTCTCCATGCCTTATGTTTTGTATTGCAACAGAATTGAAATAACTTTTAGAAAACGATAAATAATAAATGGCATCTAAAACATTCGTTTTTCCCACACCATTTTCACCAACAAAACAATTGATTTTCTTGTGAAAATCAAAAGATTGCGATATGATATTTTTATAATTAACTAAAGAAATTTTCTGTAAATACATTCGTGAAATTTAATATTAAAAACGCATTGCAAATTATTGAAAATTTTGGGAATTATCTACTTTTAAAATCCAATTAAAAAAACTATTTTTGTGACCATAATTTAAAATAAACATGGCAACATACAAGAAAAAATATAAACCAGAAGGTAAAAAAGAAGAAAATCAAATTGATGAATCAGAATTTGAAACAGCTGGAGTTTTAAACACGTTAGATGAAACTGCTTCAAAGTCAGAACAATGGATTGAACAAAATAGCAAACCTTTGTTTTACACATTGGTGACTATCGTTGTTATTTTTGTTGCCTACTTGGGATACAATAAATATCAAATTGAACCAAATGAGAAAGAAGCTTCTAATGAAATAGCTTTTCCAAGAAAATATTTTGATCAAGCAGCTATCGCTGGGTCTGGAATAGATTCTTTACTAAGATTAGGTTTGGAAGGTGCTGAAGGAAATTATGGTTTTTTGAATATTGCCAACAAATATAGCGGAACGGATGCTGGTAATCTCGCGAATTACTATGCAGGAATTTCATATTTACAAATGAAAGAATATGACAAAGCTATTGAATATTTGAATAAATTTGAGTCTGACGACGAAATGTTAGGACCCGTTTCTTTAGGGGCTATTGGAGATGCTTTTGCAGATATCAATCAACTAGGAGATGCTTTGAACTATTATGAACAAGCTGCCACTAATAAAAGCAATGAATTCACATCACCTTTATTTCTCTTCAAAGCAGGACAAGCTGCGATGGAATTAAAAAAATACAATAAAGCAGAAATGTTGTTTACAAAAATAGAAGAAGAATTCCCTAAATCTGAACAAGGTAAAAACATACAAAAATTTATTGCAGCTGCTAAATATGCTGAATAAATTACAACGAGCTATTATAGTATAACTCGACTGTAAACTATCAAACTAAAAAAATGGCAACAACTAATTTATCGCACTACGATAAAGCAACAATCCCAAATGCGAAATCTTTTCGATTTGGGATTGTTGTTTCAGAATGGAATCCTGAGATTACTAAAAACCTACAAGAAGGAGCAGTTCAAACTCTATTAGATTGTGGCGCGTTAGAAGAGAATATTTATTCATGGGAAGTTCCTGGAAGTTTTGAACTCGTTTTTGGATGTAAAAAAATGATTCAATCACATCAAGTTGATGCAGTTATAGCAATAGGAAACGTAATTCAAGGAGAAACAAGACATTTTGATTTTGTATGCGATGGTCTTACCCAAGGTATTGTAGATTTAAATCTTAAATATGATGTTCCTGTAATTTTTTGTGTGTTAACTGATATAACAAAACAACAATCTATAGATAGATCTGGAGGAAAATTGGGAAATAAAGGAATTGAATGTGCAGTTGCTGCTGTTAAGATGGCTAGCCTAAAAAATATAGATAAAACTCAAAAAAATATAGGTTACTAGTAGCTTTTTTTTTGAAAGAAAAAATAAAGCATACATTCGTCGGGTTTTTTGAAAGAATTTCTTTTAATTCTATTAACTTTGAATAGCCTATTCAAATGGCTAGGTTTTTGATTTCTAAAAATCACAAACAACAAATTATTTTTTTAAAAATATGGGATTTTTAAAACGTACACATAATAAGTTTGATTACAAACCTCGATATTATAAAGGAGAGGGAAACCCTTTTAAAATTGAACACAAACTAGATCAATTTAGAAAAACTGCTGGTAAAAATAAAGGAATTAAGGCTAATTTTAATGACGCAATAAATGATTTAAAAAATTCAGATAAAAGTGTAAATAAAACACTTCTTATCATCGTTGCAATTTTAGTTTTTATTTTCTTATACATCATCGATTTCGATTTATCTATTTTCAAAATAAATTAATGTCTGATATTATTCAATTGTTACCAGATCATGTGGCAAATCAAATTGCTGCAGGAGAAGTCGTTCAACGTCCAGCTTCGGTTGTAAAAGAATTGCTAGAAAATGCTATAGATGCTGGTGCAACCAATATAAAATTATTGTTAATTGATGCTGGTAAAACGCTGGTTCAGGTAATTGATAATGGGAAAGGGATGAGTCCAAGAGATGCTCAAGTATCATTTGAACGGCATGCAACCTCAAAGATTCAAAAAGCAGAAGATTTATTCAATCTTTCTACTAAGGGATTTAGAGGTGAGGCTCTAGCCTCAATCGCTGCAATTGCACATGTAGAATTAAAAACAAAACAACATAATGATGAACTTGGAACTTCAATAAAAATTGAAGGAAGTAAAATTATCTCTCAAAATTTTATTTCAACAAGTGGAGGAACAAGTATTGCTGTAAAAAATTTATTTTACAATATTCCTGCAAGAAGAAATTTTTTAAAATCGAATACAGTTGAAACAAGACATATTATTGATGAATTTCAAAGGGTTTCTCTAGCGCATCCAACTATTTCTTTTTTAATGCATCACAATAATAATGAAATATATCATTTAAAAAGCAGTAATTTAAGAAAGCGAATTGTGAATGTTTTTGGAAACAAAATGAATGAAAAACTAGTTCCAATAAATGAACAAACGGATATTGTTGCTATTGAAGGTTTTGTCGCTAAACCAGAGTTTTCAAAAAGAAAAAGAGGAGAACAATTCTTTTTTGTAAATGATCGTTTTATAAAGAGTCCTTATTTAAATCATGCTGTTGTAAATGCGTTTGAAGGCCTATTAGAACAAGGTTCACACCCTTCCTATTTTTTATATTTAACAGTCCCTGCAAATACACTTGACATTAACATTCATCCAACAAAAACAGAAATTAAGTTTGATAATGAAAAAGCGTTATACGCAATGTTAAGAGCAACTGTGAAACACAGCTTAGGACAATATAATATTGCACCTATTTTAGATTTTAATCGAGATGCCAATTTAGATACCTCGTATCAATTTCACACGAATCCCAAGGCTGCAAAAACTCCTGAAATTTCTGTAGATCCAGATTTCAACCCTTTTAAAGAACAGAAAGAAATTTCTTTCCCATACAACAGAGAAAAGCAAACTCAAAGTTGGGAATCACTATATACTTCTAACACTGTAAATGAGGAAGAAAATCAAACTGAATTATTTGAGAACCGACAAAATAATCAAACTCAAAAAACCATTCAAATTCAGCGAAAATATATCCTTAGTTCCATAAAATCTGGAATTGTTTTAATCAATCAGACATCGGCACATCAGCGCATTTTGTATGAAGAATTTTTAGAAAATATTACTATTAAAGACGCCAATAGCCAACAATTGTTATTTCCTGTAAAAATCTCTTTTTCTTCAGCTGAAATAGAAATGATTTATACAATAAAAACAGAATTAGAAAATGTTGGATTTTCTTTTGAAGAATTTACAAAAAATGATGTCACAATAAAAGGCATTCCAATTTCAATTACCGAAAGTAAGATTACAACTATTTTGGAAGAATTATTAAATGATATTACTTTAGAAGTTCCTGATGCAAGTTTTAGTCACTTTGATGTAATGGCAAAGTCGTTTGCTAAAACATTATCAATAAAAAAAGGAACTCAATTGACTGAAAAAGAACAAGAAGAGCTCGTAAACAATTTATTCTCTTGTAAAGAACCTCTCGTTTCTCCTTTTGGAAAACCAACATTCAAAACATTAACTTTGAACGAAATAGACAATTTATTTAACCAATAAAGATGAACAACATAACAGGTGCCATAAAACATTTAATCATAATCAATGTAATTTTATTTGTTGGTCCACAATTTATGAAGTTGGATTTTTCAAATCTGTTGGCACTTCATTTTCCAAAAAATGAACATTTTGGAATTTGGCAATATATTACTCATATGTTCATGCATGGCAGCTTTGGTCATATTCTTTTTAACATGTATGGATTATGGGCTTTTGGTTCACCATTAGAAAAAATGTGGGGAAAAAATAAATTTATATTTTTCTATTTTTCTGCAGGTATTGGAGCGGGTCTGATATACACACTAGTTAATTATTACCAATTTAACGAAATTTATAATTTGTTTATTAATGCAGGTTTACAACAGTCTGAAATAATTACTATCTTAGAATCAGCAAAAACAAATGATTTAAGAGTTATTGAATACATAACTCAAGAACAATTTAATAGTATTATTGGACTGTATAATGCAAAAGCTGTTGGTGCTTCTGGTGCAGTATACGGGGTTTTAGTTGCATTTGGAATGTACTTTAAAGATGCAAAACTAGCCTTGATATTCTTACCAATTCCCATCGCAGCAAAATACTTTATTCCAATACTTATTGCTATCGATGTATTCTTTGGTATGACAGATTACTCAATAGGAAATATTGCTCATTTTGCACATATTGGTGGTGCTATCATAGGTTTTATAATTGCATGGTATTGGAAAAAAAATCAATTCATAATAAATTAATGAATTATATAAAAGAAATAAAATCTCGCTATAA
>Ga0115562_1000480_pt1 | contig 30248 bp, 40 predicted proteins | sample COGITO_mtgs_1105_6_FD_87200 | JGI IMG/M metagenome (GOLD analysis project Ga0115562, IMG submission 87200) | Pelagic marine microbial communities from North Sea - COGITO_mtgs_110516 | ecosystem: Environmental > Aquatic > Marine > Epipelagic | place: Germany:Helgoland, sampling site Kabeltonne...
AGGTTCTGGTTCAGGCTCTGGTTCAGGCTCTGGTTCTGGTTCTGGTTCTGGTTCTGGCTCTGGCTCAGGCTCTGGTTCTGGTTCAGGCTCTGGTTCTGGTTCTGGTTCTGGTTCTGGTTCAGGTTCAGGTTCTGGTTCAGGTTCAGGCTCTGGTTCTGGTTCTGGTTCTGGTTCTGGCTCTGGCTCAGGCTCTGGTTCTGGTTCAGGCTCTGGTTCTGGTTCTGGTTCTGGTTCTGGTTCAAATAACTCATTTTTTATATTATAATCTTCAAATGCATATGCCCATAGTGTTATTTCAACACCCATATACATATTCACTTCTTTTTTTTTTTGTTTCTAAAAATAAAAAATTGAATTATTGAATATTATAGTAAACATGATACAATCAGTATCAAATGTCTAGATGGGATATTCTACCGGATACAATTAAAGCATATATTTTTGAGTATGACGATTTTAAATATAAAACACTAAAAAAATGTTTATATGAAATCCAAATAAAAGGATGCTTATCTAGAATGAAGTATATTCAACAAATCTATATTGAACAAACATATAATAATCATGGTGAGAGATTATATATTTACGACACAATAAAACAATATGTACCAGACTATAAATATATTTCAAATAAATTAGCTAAATGTAAATGTTGTTCGCGGCATCAGTATCAAAAACCATGTTTAAAAGACTTAGTATCTATTATTGATTATGGTAAATATTTAGATGCACAATTTACAAGACATAAAAGTACTATTTATTATTGTAATAAAGAATATTGCACGTGTCCTTGTAGAAGATATTCCCGACAGATTTATCATGTTTTATATGATTGATTAAATATTTATACACCACTAGTCCAATGTGTTTCATTTGATATAATTCTACGAATTTTTTTATCATTAATTTCTCTAAATATTTTTTGATATATTTCTAAATATTTGTCACCAAGTTCTTCATTAATATCAATATTTTCTTTCTCCCAACTATTAACAGCTTTTATATATTTATTTTGTAATATTTGTTCTCCTTTTGATATAGTACTTATAGTTTGTATTTGGTCTTTTATCCAAATATTATTATCTCGTATATATAATTTTTTACGTTTTAAATCTAAACAATGCACAGGTCTCTTATGAATACCTAATTTATTCATTCCTGTTATTAATACATTTATCATACTCGCGGTTAAATTAGTATTTAATACATCGTTTATTTCTGTTTCACCTATATTCAATGATTGAATAAAATCAAACCAATTAATAGCTTGTTTACATTCTGTTTGTAGGAAAATATTAATATTTACATTTATCTTATTATTATTATTCTTAACTTCTTCTAGATCTTTTTTCATTTGTTGATTTTCTTCGAGTACTTTATTTAAAAGTTCTGTTACATCAGTCGAATCATTAATAGCATGTTTAGATTGTACTAGTTTATTATGTTTTATTAAACATTCATGATTTAAATATGATTTCATATATTTATATGATTTTCCACAAAATCTACATGAGTACTCATGTGATATAATTTTGGTTTTTTTAATATGTTTTTGACTATTTTCATGTTTATTAAAATTATATTTTCTGTTTGTAGAATAATTACAAAATTCACAATTATACATTTTACTACATTAGTTTAATAAATTAATATTATTTAATTTATTTTAGTTAAATAATATCCAATATTATCATAAATCATAATATTAATATAATAATATATATATTAATAAATTAATAAGATGGAAGTATATCCTAAAGAAATATCTTTTACTTATACATCAAAAGAATCTAGTATTATTGAAAAATTTAGACCTAATTTAACACCTGAACAAATCTTTAAAATGGGTAGTTTTGGTGGAACTTATTGGCGACCAATAAAATCCACAATTACCGGAAAAAATCATAAAAATAGGCATATTAAATTTAAAAAATTAGGTTGGTGGAATGGAATATCAAATGATCATTTAACTAGAGATTGGAGTAAATATGATGCTAATATTAATAAATATAAAGTAAAATGTGGGTCAACCTTAGAAGATTGGGAAGAAAAAGAATGGATAAAAAAACAAGACCCATATGGTTGGGTTGAATGGTATTGTAATTTTTATAATGGACGACGTAGTCCGGATGATGAGCGTCAAATAAAGCGTTGGTTAGCATTTTGTGGTCCAAAAGGAAGATTTAAAAGCAATTTAATAAAACAAATCCAGGAAAAAAGTGGTAGTATTGATGATTATTCTATTAGTCCTGTAATTCGACAGAGTTTACAACACTGGGCATATCAAATTACAGAAGATGAAATTACAGTATAGATTTTAATCACTCGAGTTTCTTTAATTTGTTTTCCAATTGGGAAATTTTCAGTTGTAATTGGGAACATTTCACATCTAATTGGGAACATTGCACTTGTAATTGGGAAATAATTATTCGTTGACTGTCATTGTTCTCTGTCAATTTAATTGTTTGTATGTAATAATTTACACGATCTTCGTTAAGACGATTTAGCCAATTAGAATGTCGTATTGTTTTTTGATGTAGTTTAAAAGCGGTAGATGTTTTATATACTTGAGTAATTTTGGGAGTACAAGGACATCTGATATTGTTTTGAAAAGTACACGGCATACAATCAACATATGTATTATTTTTACATGTTGGTTGATAAATATCTGGTTGGCAAGATATTTCCATAATATTTTTAATTATATTTACTATATATTTACCTAAGTGGTTTAAATTATTTAAATATTTCAATTTTTTATTATTTCAAATAGTTAGCACCAGATGATTGTTCTTGTTTACGTTTTCTTGCTTTTGATAATACATCTAAAGCAGTTTTTAGTTCTTCGTCAGATATAATTCCATCTTTATCGATGTCTACTTCATCGTGAAATTTTTTCATGGTTTTAGGTAAAACACATATCCGACTATTTTCATTAAATATATAATCAGCAAACAATATGAAAACAATAGTTAATAATATTGAAGTGACTATATCTTTAGTGCCCACAAATGTTGCTGAAAAAATAAGAATTTGTCTAGCTAAAGATGATGTAAGATATGCTTCTTGTGATTTGGATAATCCAATACTGACATATTTAGAACCGACGTTTAACATCAACATTGCAATACCCGCCGTAAATTTACTAGAATTAACATTTTTCAGTAAGTTGTTTATAAATTTACTCTTAAACATTTATAATATATCTAGACAATTTTTATTTTTTTATCTAAAAAAAAAATAAAGATTAATATAGATAAAACAAATCCAGTAGAAATATTTTTTTTAGTAAATATAATATTTTCATTTTTTTTAGGAGGTAGTGTATATTTCTTTTGCATAATTTGAATAAAATTACTATATGTCATCTCTTCTTTACCATTCAATTTATTTACTTTATTATGTATAAAATGCATCCATTTTACAAACATTACACGTGAATCTAAATATGGTTTGACGGGATATGTGTTGAGTAAATCAGCAAACTCATTTGCAACTTTTGTATTTGGTAAAAATAATGGTAAATTTTGTATTAAATCATAGTATTTTCGTTTAGCTGTATCATTTGGATTTTGAGGATATGTGAATGAAATAGTATGTAAAATAAACCAAAATTCTTTCCCCCATATTAGTGGGTCTATTTCTGGTGATATACTTATATTATTCATATTATTATTCATATTATTATTCATATTATTATTCATATTATTATTCATATTATTATTCATATTATTTAACGAAATAAATGTGGTTACGAAAAAATCTTAAAATATTAATAAAATATATAATAAAATGAAGCATAAAAAATTGTTAAATTGGACTGATAAAAAAATGGATGAACTATCCGTTCAATTATCGGAAGAATGTATGATATGTGATTTTGTAAATACAGATGAATATAAAAGTGCTCATCAAATATGGAATAAAAAATGGAGTAGAGAATTACAAGATAATAAAAATAAATTTAATAAAAGGTTTAAACGTCGTAATTTAAATGAAAGAAATATTAATATGAGATTAGGTCAATTAAATACATTATTTGTCAGTTATAGGTCTGTTTTAGTTGATCCAGAATCCACCACATATGAAAAACAACATGCAAAACATAAACTAATTGAATTGAACCGAATGAAAAATCTATATTTTTCGCATATAAAAGATAACATAAATAATTTAAATATTAGTACTAAAATGGATAATGATTATTTAGAAATTTTATTGTTCGCATTTGTACCCGCAAGTTTTTTGACCGGATACTTTGGTATGAATTTTACATCAATGGGAAATCCCGGAAAAAATACTAATGATTCCGGTCTTTTGGTAAGTAAATATGGTCATTATTATGCTTTAGTTATGGTATTTTTAAGTTGTGTAGCATCGTATTATATGGTGTCTACTAATTTTTTCAATCCAGATGCTGGAAAAATATCTAATGTGCAAAGATTTAATAAAATATTAACTATGCCGGAAACACATGATTATCTTAATACTACAAACAACATTTAAACAACATTTAAATAGAAAAATAAATAAATATTAGATTAAATGGGTGATATTATTTATTGTAATAATTGTGGTAAATTAGGACATCAATATCATCAATGTAAACTACCTATTACAAGTTATGGAATAATATGTTTTAGAAGAAGTCCATTCGTAAGTATTGATATTTCAAATTCAATTATTCAACACTCAAAAAAATCAATAGAATATTTATTAATTAGACGAAAAGATACCTTAGGTTATGTCGATTTTATTCGTGGAAAATATCCGATTAATAATATTCAATATATAATGAATATGTTGAATGAAATGACGAACGATGAACGTAGAAGAATATGTGAAGTAGACTTTAAAATATTATGGAATGATTTATGGGGTGAAAAGTCTAAAGTAGGTGTTTATCAAAGAATAGAAGAAAAAAATTCAAACGATAAATTAAAACAACTCCGGAACGGTATTTATATAGATACTGTAAAAACAACTATTGTAGATTTGATAGAAAATACAAAGAGAAATTGGGAAGAACCCGAATGGGGATTTCCAAAAGGACGACGAAATCATCTTGAATGTGATTTAGATTGTTCAATAAGAGAATGGGAGGAAGAAACTGGATATACTAGAAATAATTTGGATTTTATTCAAAATATTTTGCCATTAGAAGAAATATTTACTGGGTCAAATTATAAGTCTTATAAACATAAATATTATGTTGCTGAATTTATTTCGAATAAACAAGATTCTAAAACAGATTTATGTGACACATTTGAAAGAAATGAGGTTGGTAAAATGGAATGGAAATCTTTTTTTGATGCATTATATTCTATTAGACCATATAACTATGAAAAAATGATTTTATTAAAAAATCTTCATGATATATTATCAAAACATATAATATAAATATTATGAATCTCAAACTTCCTATAATATTAGGCACATTATTTATGATTATAAATACATATCATGATGGTAAATATATAGCATTATTGAAAAGCTGGAAAAAATATTATGTAATGGGTGGTTATTTGTTAATTGGGTTTTTTGTTATATCATTTATTAATAAAAATCCACAAGATGGGCTTTCTTTAGTTAAACATGCCACAAATACTATCAAATATATGCCTATTGATAAAGAAGCTAGTAATTTTTTATTACCTGTTTTAAAACATGCAACATCGTTTGTAAGACCAGAACAAGATATTAACTCTAATCAAATGTATTCACTTCATAGAGATTATAATTTTCAAACTAAGGATAATAAACTTAAAGAAACATCGACTACTACAAAACGTTCTGTTGGTGAAACTAAAAAAAAATATATTGCTGCTAAACAAAATTGGACATGTGCACATTGTAAATGTCAATTACCTGCATGGTTTGAAGTTGATCATATTAAACGATTACAATATGGTGGGACAAATGATATTAATAATCTTGAAGCATTGTGTCGTGATTGTCATGGTAAAAAAACTGCGGAAGAACATTTAAATATTATTTAGTTATATAATTAATATAAATGGGGAATTATAATAGTGTTCCAAAAGTTTCATTTGAAAATATACAAAATCTGCTAAATAATGATAATGTACTAATTCTTAGTACGTTATCAGAAAACAATCAATATTGTCTTATTAAAGGAACTTTAGATATTTCACAAGAAGAGGTTACTATAAATAACTTAATTAAAACGAATAATTTTTCTAAAATAATAATTATCTATGGTGAAAATGATCATGATTCTTCTGTTTTTGATAGATATTCTCAACTTAAAAAACTAGGATTTAAGCAGATTTATATGTATCTTGGAGGAATATTTGAATGGCTGTTATTACAAGATATCTATAGCTGTGATAAATTTCCTACATTTTATAATGGAATAAAAGAGCAGAATTTAATATGTTCTTTAGATTATAAACCTAAACCTAGTACTTTAATTTAATATTTTAGTTAGATGTTAATATTACTATTCATATTATCTGTGTATCCAATCATAATTAAATGATACTATATTATTAGTATCACTATTTGTCCTAGATCTTTCTGATTTATTTGTTGATATCGCCTTATTCGCTTTTGAGTTTATTTCAAATATATTTAACGCTTTTGAATAGTAAAATATATCTGCGATACTACCGTAATCCGTATTGGCATTATTATTAATATGATAATCATTATTATTTTGTGTTATTATTCCCTCCATTTTTTTACTTGTTATCAATGTCCCATTGATATAAATATATATTATATTTTGCTTTACTGAAATAGTTAAATGAAACCATTTTTCATGTGGCAACCAATTAATAACTATTATATTATTATTATTAGTCACCCCCGATGCCTGAGCACCATCTGTGTCAGTTATAATATACAAATTACTAGAAATAGTGCTGTTCTCATCTTCGTAATAACCTAAGTAAACTCCGGGACAGTTAATATTTAACAGTTTACCTAATGCGGCCCCATTATATATAGTGTCATCACCCTTTGAAAATATATGTATAACAGAGGAGGATGAGTCTAGACAATTACTATGAATAGTATGTGATTCGTCGTTATTAAAGGTACAACTCACATCAATAGTACTTACGGGGCCAATTTTTGTATTCAACCACATTGTATATGTAAACTCAATGCCATTACTTTCATTAATTGAACGATTAATTTCAATTGTATTATCCTCAACCTCTTCAGAATCAACAGAATCAGGTCCTGATGTTTTTATTTTTACATATTCTGATCCGGTTAATCTACCTGATAATATAACTGTTTCTTTGGACATATTTGAATAATATTGTGTTAATATATATAATATTACCTTAGTTAATATATATATAATAACTAGTAAAACAAGTACAAAAGATACTTTTGATGCAGGAGAATCTGGCTTTCCTAATATAGAGTTTAAACTTTTGGGCATTTTGTTTAAAACAGAATCCATTATATATATACTAATAATAATATTATTGCTAATATTATTGTTAATATTATTACTAATATTTAACAAAATACAAATAATATAAAATTAATTATATTATTATAGAACCAAAATTACTACTATTTTTAATAATATCTAATTCCAAAGTTATATTATCAGGATCCTGTGTTAAAATATAATTATAAGTATTATATATTGATTTTATTTCAGTATGCGTTAATGCTTTTGCATAATATTTATAAAATGCTAATAATACATCCTCATGTCCCCAATTTGGAGATGATTCACAATACTTTCCAATATTAACGGTCGGGGAAATCTCCGTTCTGGGGGTTAATTCTATCGGATGTTTTTCTATTGTTTGTACTAAACTTCCATCTATATATAAATCCATAGTATTAACATCTTGTACTATTGTTATATGGTTCCATTTTTGTAATAATATATTATCATGCTCTATTATTAAATTGTCCTCTTTATTACTAGATTTATTTTTAGATTTTACTTCTAATGTAGCTAAGCTATCTAATTTAACACTAAACTTAAAATCATGCGAATCTAATCCATGTTCTAGTATACTCATATTTTGGTCAGTTTGAGGTAGTTCAGTTATAAATAACCAAAATGAATGAGTAAATTTTAAATTATTATGATCATTTTTTTTTAATTCTGCCGCTTCTTTATCTGTTGCTGTATATGCTATACCATCATGTAAGTCAATAAAGTTTTTGGTGTGTATTTTAAAGTATGTTAAGTAAAAAATATATAAGAAACACATAACAAGTAATAATCCTAAAATAATCTGTACCGTATTATTTAGTTTCATAATTTATGATATATATATATATTATTTTTTTCTTTACTTATTAATCGTTGTTTAATCTATATTATTTTCAGGCTAAAATAACAATATGGTTATATTAATATATTATTGTTTGATAAAGATACCATCCTTAATTAAGCCGGGCATAGATGTTATACGGTCATCACCTATAATAAGTTGGTTTATATATATATCACCAATTTTTCTTATATAATATGGTTGTATCATTACTAATAAATTATTTATATAAACATAAATAGCACTACCATTATATTTTATTTGTATATCGTTCCATTTATAAAACATATTTATTGGTGTGGTAAATTTTAAATAATATGAATCCATTTTTTTCATCTCTATGTCTGTGGATGGAATATTAAAATCAGTGCTATACTCAATATTACTTATATCTCTAATAATATATAACACTAATTCTTCAGTAGTATGGTCTAATGCTAATTTACAAAAGTCTATATTTTTATCATTATGTTTCTCTCCGAAATTTAGTATTTCCGTATATGAATAGTTATCATGTGTTTGTCCGGTTTCAACATATAAAGAAAAAAATATTTCAAATTTTTCTAGGATATTATTATCAGTATTAATTTTTTGTTTCATATTTAACTTTCGAGTTCCATACTCTAGATTGGTAAGATTTATAATAGTGTTATCTGTATTTTTATATGAATAAACTATATTTGGTTTTAAATCGTTCATTGTAATATCACTCATACTAAGAATTATTATTAGTATTATTACCATTAATATTGCTAATAGCATTAAAGTATTTTGTAGAGTTGAACGTATATTTATGTTTAAATTAAAAAATTTATATACAAGATAAGTATTAATTATAAAAGAAGCACAAATAAATAAAATATATATAATTAAATTTATTTGTATGTTCCTATTATAACGTTTCTTGGCTTTTTTATATTTTTTCTTGGCTTCTGTCGTGGGTTCTGTCGTGGATTCTGTCTCTGTTGTCTTAGGTTTAGAACCCACAAGACCAGTATCACTTGTTCCGCCATATGTAACTTCATTATGCATGTTTAATAAATAAAAAAAAGAAATATTGAAAATTATAAAAAATGTCAATACATTAAAATTCATATTATATTTTGTATATATATTTTTATATAACATATATTATATGGCTGTTTTAAAATCACCTGCTGAAATAGATTTACAATTACATTCAAACATGAATGCGTTACAAGCCGAAAATAAGTTATTGAAAAAAAAAATAGAAAAGATGGAAAACACACATCTTAATATTTCTGATAGAATTGATAATTTTATCGATTTGTGGTATGAAGAAAATAAAGACTTAGTTGATATAGGTGAAGTTACTATTGGTGGGAGATTTAAAGTTGATTTAATACCGGATGAATTAGAAAAACGATTATACAGTAAAATGTTAAAAATTGCTTATGCGTTTATTTCACGAGGAATACAAAGTGAATTATCATCTTTATCAAATTAAAAATAATTATACCCCAAATATATTATTGCTTATTTTTATGTTATATATAATATCTTTATATAATGATCGGTCAAAAATCAAACCTCTGACAAAAATGAATAAAACACTCTTATTCATAATTACATTATTATATTTTTGATAGGATGCAAAAAATATACATATTAAGTTCCTAATATATAATTATGTCTAGTTATGATATTGGGTATTATAGTGATCATTTGATAATTCAAAAAGTGTAAATGGTTATATCATCTAATTTTTTAATCAATAATTGGTACTTCTCCTTCTTGTTGTAAACAACGAAATACTGGATTCTTATTTACCCATTTCTTTTTTTTATTAGGTGATGCTGGCTTCTTATTTAGTGTAGGATAAATAGAGTTTTCTTTATTCATTTGTTTTACATAATTATAATAAGCTTCTTTTTCATATTTATTAATTGGTTGCCAAATATTTTCAGTTTTATATTGATAAATTTCTTTATTATTGGGATACATTTTTTCTAATAGATGACAAATTAGCACTAGACTATATGTTTGGGTATTAATAATCATTAGCATTACAAATACAAAGTATTGTTTTAGTTGACTCATAATTATTATTCGTTAAATTAAACTAATAATAATAATTATGTTTTTTTTTATTTCAATTTTTATTAAACATAAAATAGTAATAAATTTTATAGTTACTATTTTTTAATTACTTTGATGTTTATTAAACAGTTACTTTGAGGTTTGGCACCAAACATATCACATATGTTGCTATTTTTTTCTGCGATTTCTTTTTTTTTTCGATTGGGAGCACGATGCTCATATCCATGTATTCTTTCATATTCTATAATACTCCATATATTTTCTAATAAGAGTACTGCTGCTTTAAACCAAATACGATTACGACATACTAGGACACAACTATACTCTTCTAATTTCCAATAATTGTTTTTAATCCATATTCTATTCGGTTTATTCATCTGTATTTCTTCCCATTCTTGTAAAGCATCCTGAGATAAGTTTAGATCGGGGTATTCATAATTGGGTATATCATTTTTATTAAAACACATATACATGCCTTTTCTTTTTCCATCTGCTGTTATAAATGGAGTATCGGAATAATCATTCATATACTCGTTATATGAATGATATTCAGTGAATCGTGTTTCCCAAAAATCACATTCATTTAAATTACATACATGCATTTGTAATTGCATCTGTATCCAATAATCTTTTTTGGGTATTCCTGTTATTTTTCTATTTACAATATTCTTTATTTCTAGCATTCTACCATATAAATGCGATGTACTATCAATATTGATTCCATCTGGTGATGCACCTAAGAACTTATGATGAGCATCTTGAATACATCCAAAATCTTCTATTTGTGTTTTATATTTATCTTCATAAATACTTACCGAAATAGGCTCATATTTTTGTCCCCAATGTAATGAGCTGTCCATGTTTATATTTGTAGTTTTTCTCGGAATATTTGGCTTACATTTTTCGTAAATTAAACTATTTACCATGGATGGAGAACCATAAGCTTTTCCAGCTGAACTTGCGGTTATTAGATTATATCTAAAATCATACCATTCTTGTGTTCTTTGTTCGGGTTGATATTTATTGCGTAATATATTTATTTGTTGAGATATGCGTTCTTTTTTAATAGATGTTATTGGTTTACATAAATGTCTATAAGACCGTCTAGGCATAATATATAAAAAGTATAACCGCTTTGCTTCCTGAATTAAAATACGTAAATCTTCTTCTAAGGAAAATGATAAAATATTTTCAAAGGTTATTAAGAGATGTTCCATTAATAATATATCTAATTCATCGTCGAAATTTTCTTCTGCTAGTTTTAACGGATGTTCTTTAAGATATTCATCTATTGAATGAAGAACTATATCTACTATATGTGTCTTATCATATGATGTTAGAATTGGATCGATTGCTATTTTTTTTAGTATCTCATCGGTACTATTATCATCCATTATTTATTTTAAATGGGGGTATTCAATATATTATTTTCAATTTTCTATATTATAATCATATAAATATTTATATGAAAACTATTAAGTTTTCGTATTCTGAAAATAATACTGAAAATGATAAAATAGATAATAGTGACAAAAAAATTAGAGTTAGTAGTTCTTTTAATTTTAAATCTTTAAATTGTGAACAGTATAATAATGACGTGTTTTCTTATAACGAACAGCTTTCTATGATTACAAAATTATATTCCGCAGAAAATTTTATCAAATCAAACGAAGTATCATCCGATATTAAAAAGAAAATATCGTCTTATATGCAACAAGATAAACTCAAAAAATTGTATGATACTACAAATTTTATAACATTTCCGCAAGTTATTGAAAAACTTGTTATATCTAAACTGAAATGTTATTATTGTAATAATTCTGTAAATGTAATCTATAAATATCAACGATCTCCATATCAGTGGACTCTAGATAGAATTATGAATGACCAAGGTCATAATTTCAATAATACTGTGGTTTGTTGTCTTAAATGTAATTTGAGTCGTCGATGTTTGAATAGTGACAAATTTTTATTTACTAAAAATTTACATATTATTAAAAGTTAACTTTAAACACATAATTAAAACTTAAAACTAAACGAATTATGTTATTAAATGACTACAAATTATGTTTCTCAAAATGACCTATTAATGAAAAATTTGAAATCTTATTATTCTAATATTGAACATATGGATACTATGATACAAATTATTAATGGACAATCTCATATTTCATTAAGAATTGTTGACTGGTTTACTACTAATTACTCAAAACAATATTATACTGTTTATGATGTTTGTAAAAATAATGATGATATTATTCGTTTTAAGGTATTTGATGATTATAAACTTAAATTAAAAGCATACTCTAAACGTAGGTTTGACCCGTTTTGTCGATGGGACCGTATTTCTTTTCCATATAAAAATGGTCTACATATTCAAACAACGATTGGACAGTTAAATTTTTTCAAATGGGCTATTGAAAATGATATTATTAAATATATTAATGATAATTATACTGATATTGATAATGATATGAACACCCGAAATAGTCAAAGTAATACTAAACTACGTGATAAACAAAAATTAAATTTATCTAGTTCTAGAAAGAAAAGAACTGAATTATCATTGTCTGCCGTCAAAACGATTAAAAAAGAAAATATCGAAATAGAAATATCATTTTCTTAACATATTCAGTTTAATATTTATAACAGTATATAAACTATATACTAATATAAAACGTTTTTATTTTTTATATTAGTATACTAGTAACCTATTAAATTATGTTTTCTACAAAAATTAAAATATATTTACTTTTTGTCACCAAGTATATTCTAAAATGAATGAATTGTGTATTACACCTTTGGTATTTTCAAATGAACACTATAATGCCTAATATTCGAAATGGACGGAATTATATATTAGGAAATGAAGATGTTACAAAATAATAATGTAATTTTTTCTCCGTAATATATATATATATATATATATATGATATATATATATGATATATAGAAATCAATTTATTATATGTAATGGTTTATCGGATGATAAAAAAAATGAATTGGACCTTAAATTCATTAAATTAAATTCAAACAGATATTTATATTATAAAAACTTAAACTATAAAATATTTAATCAAAATGAAAATCAGATAATATTAATTGGATTTTGTTTACAATCTGATCCTAGTAGAAAACAAAATTTAAATGATATTTTTAATGATGATATAGAAGATATTGAAATAGTGTTATCTACTTTAGTTGGTAATTATATTGTTATCTATAAAGATATGATTTATAAAGATATTGGTAATTTATATAAACTATTTTTGTATAATAATAATAATGAAATATTAATATCTAATAATGCGTTGATATTTAAAAATGTATTAAATTTAGATTTAGGTACAAAAACACAATTTGGAGGACATAACAGTAAATATTGTCCACCAGGTAAATCTGCTTTTTCAATGGTAGAGTCGCTTTATAATAGTCAAAATATAAATATTAACGGAAAAATATATCATAATTATTTAATAAAAGACAAATAATAATAAAAATAACATTAAATAACTTTGTTAAAATGTATACGGAATATTGTTGCCAAATGATTAGTAATCTTTATAAATATTTAAAAGATAAAAATAAAAAATTATTTTTAACCTTAACAGGGGGAAGAGATAGTAGAATGATATTAGCTGTATGTTTGCATTTAAAAATTCCATTTGAAGTAATTACTCTTAAAATAGATCAACCTGATATAGAAATTTCCAAAGAAATATGTGAAGAATATAATTTGAAACATACAATTATAGATTTTCATAATTTCAAAATAAATACTAATAAAAAAATAGAATGGGAAAATATAATTGGGGATGAATTTGTTGAAAAAGATAATGAAATTATAAAAAAAGAAGTATTAGAAAGTATTATGAATGATGGTGATTGCATTATATTTGGAAATGGACCAGAATGGGCCGGAGTTAATAGGAACCTGCATAAAACTAATAATACTGAATATACAAAATGGATAGAAAAATATCCGGAAAAACTAATACCTTTAAAAAATAGATTTTTTTTAGAAGTTCGTGTGGGGTCTTGGCTGAGTAGTATTCAACATAGCTATGATATGTGTAGTAAAATTCAACGATTTAGCTTTCCTATTTCTGAAAAAATAGTAGCTAATGCATTTCAATTAGGTTCTGAACGTACGAAACTAACTATAAATCAAAATGTAATTAAATTATTAATCCCTGAACTAAATAATATTAGATATCACTAAATAACCCATCTCATAAGTGAAGTTCTATTACAACTATCAATTTTACAAACTTCTACATAATTTTTTATTTTTAGATAATATTTTACAGCAGAATTCTTATAATCAATTGAATGATGAACAATTAATATATTATTATATTTTTTAAAATGTTCATTTGAAAATTCCAAAGGTGTAAATAATATATGATAGTATTTGATAGTATTCGATAAAATGTATAAAAAATAATATATTTTTATACATTTTATCGAATTCATAAGGGTCATAATCTCCTTGATGAATTACAAATCCACTAGCATATTCTGATATAGGAAGTTTATAGATTATTTTAGCCTTAGCTAAATATACTATTTTATTTAACTCATCATAAGATAGTTTATAATCATCATAACTATTCCATAGTTATCCATTATTTTGTACCCCTATAAAATATATACACCAGCCACCACCTTCATGAATTCTCCATAATAGTTGAGTATATAATTTATTGCGTTTTTCTTCTGTTATATCAGTTAATTGGTGTTTATATTCTACGCATCCATAATGACATTCGTGTGGTAATTCATTCAATGATATGTCACTTTGTCCAAGTATCATTTATATATTATTTTTATTTTTTCATAATACAAAATAAAATATGTAGTTTTTATTAGCATATATCTAAATAATATATATACTGAATATATATAAAGACTCCTACATATAATTAATTATAAATAATAGAAATGTATAAAATTGCCTTTCTTTTTCAACTCTTTAACTTTGTGACTTTCTTTAATAATGCCTCTGGTTTTGCATTCAGTAAATTTAGTTCTACAAAACCTATTGTTAATAATTTTAATTATGTAGGTGATATTCAGCCTGTTGGATACTTTGATCCTCTACAAATTTCAGAAAATATCGATCAATCTATGATTAAATATCTTCGTGAAGCAGAACTTCAACATGCTCGTGTATCGATGTATAGTATGGTTGTTCTACCATTTCTAGATCTTACAGATAAACATGATTTGGCTATTAATAAATTAGCATCTATGTCATTTGAAGAGCAACTTCCATTTTGGATTGGAGCAGGTGCGTATGAATGTTCACGTATGGGCGCTGGATGGAAAAATTGTTTTATTGAAGATAATGCTTTTTTTGAACTAGAAGATGACTATCAACCTGGTAATGTTTATAAGGTTCCATCAACTATGTATACTGACGATAGGCTAAATAAAGAACTAGCAAATGGACGACTTGCAATGATTGGGGCACTTGGGTATATTGCTCAAGAAGTTGTTACCGGACAATCTGTATTTGCGTAAAATATTTATATATAAATTAATAATATAGATGATATGTTACAATAAATTGTAGTACATATTATATATTATCTTAATATACATTAGTCTTTTATAATACAGTAATATACATTAGTTAATATAATCAAGTAATATTTTCCAATCATCATCATTAACAGATATATTATTATTCTTACAAAAATTACAAATATAGGTCATAACTATTTCAGTTGAGTTATTCATTATTAAACTCCAATCACTATCTTTTAAAAATTCATCGCATTTTTACACCAAAGTACGCTATATTTATATTTATTTTTTTCTAATATACTTTTACATACTGGGTATATGTAAGTGTATATTTTTTTATATTTTGTCGGGTAATCTGTCCATATATAATGTAGTATATTTCATATAATTATAAAAAAACAACTTTAACATAACCGGTACATATAATATTATATAATGATGAATATCAATAATGAAATTGATATTCAAGATGATCTAAGTAATTCGTCAGATGATGAATTATATAACCCATATAATCCTTTAAATATTGAGATTACATTGAATGATATTCAATCTATTCTACGTTCATATGGTTTACCAACCACCGTACATAATTTAGAATATTATAAACTTGCTTTTATTCATAAATCTTATACTAAACGAAATCTTAATTCTAATACTAAATGTGTAAGTAAACCAATAAATTGTATTGAACTAAAAGATAAATCTAATGAACGATTAGAATTCTTAGGTGATGGGATTCTCGAAGCTGTTACTAAGTTTTATTTATATAAGCGATTTCCAAATGAAAATGAAGGATTTATGACCGAAAAAAAGATTGCTATTGTTAAAAATGAATCTATCGGTAAATTAGCGTATGATTTAAAATTAAATAAGTGGCTACTTCTTAGTAATTCGGCAGAAGAGAAGAAAAACAGAAGTAACTATAAAAAATTAGGTTGTCTTTTTGAAGCATTTTTAGGTGCTATTTTTTTAGATATGAATAATATTGATATTAAAGATGAAGGGTGTTGGTTTAGTAATATTTTTACAAGTGGACCCGGATTTCAACTAGCACAAATTTTTCTTGAAAATGTTTTTGAAAAACATATTAACTGGTGTGAATTATTATATTGTGATGATAATTATAAAAATAAACTTCAAATTCAAATTCAAAAAGAATTCAAAACAACCCCTGATTATCTAGAAATTAGTAAAGACAATGATGGATTTTTAATGGGTGTTTATTTATGTATAGGTAATAATATTCATAATCTTACACATGATAATGCTATTCCGGTTATTCAAATTCAGCATTATGTCGATAATTTCAATAACTTACTTAATATCAAAAAGCAAACTGAAAATTTTTATATGTTTGCTATTAAACATTATCTTTTACTACATAGTTCTATTTTTGTCTATTTAGGTTCGGGAAAACATAAAATTAAAAGAAAAGCAGAAAAACAAGCATGTGAAAAGGCTATTTCATTTTTAACTTAATTTTTATGTAGTAATTTGATATGTAGTTATTTGTTATGTTTATTGTATTTTTGGTATATATAAAATATACTATTATAACAAATGCAAACATTATCCAAATCTAGTATTTTAGATCAATTGAAAGCAAAACCGATTGCTAAGAATGTTGTTGGTATTAATTTATTGTTAGCATTTGAACCTAAGGGGTCTTTAGTTATTGAAGATAAACGTACAGAGTTTGAGCATATTTCATATGATAAACTTATTAGTGATTTAAAAAGCTCACTTTCTGTTGAAAATAAGACTAAGCAAAATAAAAAAACGGATATAAATGATGTTTTAGATGGTATGAAACAACTCCATAAAAGTGATGCTGGTATTACTTATGTTTTTATTAGAAAAGTGAATGGTAGTTTTATTAATATTATGGTAGATAAAAAAATAGATGACTCACCTTTTCATGCTAATAATGTGAAAATTATTGTTGAAGGCGAAATAATTAATACTAAAAAACTTCCAAGACAAAGTAAAAATACATTAATAGATTTCAAACGAATGGGTTCTTTGTCGTATTATTTAAATAATCGACAAGTTTTTATTCAATTTATCAATAATTTCTTTAATTCATATAAAGCGGATTTATTAGCTGAAGATAAAAAATCATCATTATCATGTAATAATACTATAAATGAATCTAATGAGTTTTCTCTGTTACTTCATCAAAAAATTGTCAGAGATTATTTAAATTTATTTACTCCATATAGGGGGTTGCTTTTATTTCATGGTCTTGGTTCTGGAAAAACATGCTCTTCTATTGCTATTGCTGAAGGATTTACTACTAAAAAAAAAGTTATTGTTTTGACACCGAAATCGCTCTTACGTAATTATGTCGAAGAACTTAAATCTTGCGGTGACCCACTTTATAAACATAATTATTTCTGGTCATTTGTTAGTGTTTATCAGGTTACTAAATCAACTGGACAAAATATTATGGATGAAAAAGCTATCAAAGGTAATTTAGTCCAGCAATTAATGACTGAATTAGGGTTATCTGAATCATTTATATTGCAAAAAGGTGGGGCTTGGGTACCAGATTCATCTAGAAAACCAAATTTTCATAAACTTCCGCCTCTAGAACAAAAAGCCATATTATATCAAATTGATGTCATTATAAATATTAAATATAATTTTGTTGCTTATAATGGTCTACGTAAAGATAATTTATATCAAAAACTTCAAACATTTAATGGTACTAAAAATCCATTTGATAATAAAGTTATTGTAATTGATGAAGCACATAACTTTGTCAGTAGAATTGTTAATAAACTAAAAAAGAAAACAGATTCTTCTTCTGTTTCTATTATTTTATATAATTGGCTTTTATCCGCAGTAAATTGTAGAATTGTTTTATTAACGGGTACACCTATTATAAATTTTCCATTTGAACTTGCTGTTATGTGTAATATTTTAAGAGGCAATATTAGACAATGGACTATAAAAATTCCAAGTAGTGTTCAAAATAAATTATCTAATGATTATTTTAAATCACTTTTTAAAAAACATTTATTCAAAAATATTTATGATACTGATGAACTTAGTGACAAACAGACTACTAAATGTTATTTACATGATATTTTAGATGAAATAGATTATAAACCATCTACTAGAACTCTTACATTTACCCGTAATCCCTATGGTTTTATTAATAAATATAAAAAAACACAATATCTAGGTATTCGTTTTGATGAAGGTAATCAAGTTACTGACCAAAATCTTTCCGATGAACTTTTAACTATGTTTCATTCTAATAAAATTAAAATTGATAGTAAAAATATTACTATTAGTAATTTTACTGCTTTTGATGCTGACCGTGACAAATTTGAAGATATGTTTATTGATATTAAAAAACGGGAACTCAAAAATCCTAATCTTTTTAAACGACGTATATTAGGTCTTACTTCATATTTTAAAAGTCCTCAAGAATCTCTTATGCCTACTTTTAATAAAGACGTCGATTTAAGTATTCTTCGTATCCCAATGAGTAAGTATCAATTAGGTGTTTATGAGGAAGCACGAGTACAAGAAAGAAAATTAGAACAAAATAACTCGAAAAAAAAGAAAAACCCATTATATGCCGATGATGCTAAATCAACATATCGTATATATTCACGTTCTTATTGCAATTTCGTTTTCCCGGAAACCATAAAACGACCTATGCCTAAATCATTTGATGAAAAAAATGAAATATTTGATGACGATAATGAAAATGAAGTAGATGATTTGTTTTCAACAGATAAAGCTTATCAAACACGAATTTTTGATGCTTTGAGTATGTTGAAAGAACAATCAGTTGATATTTTTTCACCAAGTGGTTTAGCTCTATATAGTCCAAAGTTTGCCGAAGTTTTGAAAAATATAAAGAATCCTTTATTCAAAGGTTTGCATTTAGTTTATAGTAACTTTAAAACACTAGAAGGTATTGGTATTCTAAAACTAGTACTATTAGCTAATGGATTTGTAGAATTTAAAATTTCAAAATCCTCTTCTAATATTTGGACTATTAATATGAAACCAGAAGATATTGGTAAACCAGCATTTGTTTTATATACTGGTGATGAAGATGATGATACTAAAGAAATTTATCGTAATATTTATAATAACTTATGGGATAATGTTCCGGTTACTATTAGTGAAGTAATGAAAAATGTTACACATAATAATATTTATGGCGATATTATCAAAATATTTATGATTACCGCATCCGGCGCCGAGGGTATTTCTCTTAAAAATTGTAGATTTGTTCATATTATGGAGCCTTATTGGCATCATGTTAGAATTGAACAAGTTATTGGTCGTGCTAGAAGAATATGTAGTCATGAAGAACTTCCTTTAATGGAAAGAAATATAAAGGTATTTCTTTACTTGATGACTTTTTCAGACGAACAATTGAAAAATCAATTATCTACCGAATTAGTATTAAAAGATAAGAGTCAACTCGATAATAAAACTATTGTTACTACTGATGAACATATTTTTGAAAAATCAAATCTTAAGGAGCAAATTAATAAACGGTTCACACACGCTATTAAAGAATCCGCAATTGATTGTAATATTCATAAATCAAAAACAGATAAAGATAGGTATTCTTGTTATTCATATACTAATCCTAATATCAATAATTATATATACGCACCTTCTATTTATGATGATAATAATGATGAAATACAAGACCTCAATGAAGTTATTACTAAACTAGTAGCTAAAAAAATAGAGATTGATGGTTTATTATATGCTATGACTGAAGACTTTAAGTTATATGATTTTGATAGTTATGTTATTGCACAACATAACCCGGGTCAAGCACCACTTTTTATTGGAACTTTAGATATTGAAAATAAACAGATTATTTTTGCCGAAGGTAGTTAAAAGTTTAATTGATTTATCATTATATCACGGTACTTTAAATCTTGTTTTTTTTTTGTTATTTTTATATCATAATATTTAGGGAATGTTTTTAATTATTGTTTTGGTTAATATTTAAATCAATCTCTTCATTCATTATATATATTATATATATAATGGAATCATATTTATTGGGTGCTATCGCTTTAGGTGGTTTATATACTATTGCAAATCATGAAAATGAACAAAAAAATAAAAAAAACGAAAATTTTTTGGCTATTAATTCCCGCCAAAATCAACACGTAGGATACTCTGTCAAAGATAGCCCTCACCCTATTTCTATGAATAAAAGCGATTCAAATAGTCGCGCTTCATATGTTTCTCTCACCGGAGAAGAAATTAATACTAAGGAATTTAATCATAATAATATGACACCTTATTTTGGTGGTAAAATAACTGGTAGAACTTTTGATGAAAGTCAAACAGAATCCATCTTAGATAATATGGTTGGATCCGGATCTCATAGTAAATCAAAAGATAGTCAAGAACCATTATTCAAACCACAAGAAAATATGGATTGGACATTTGGGGCACCAAATAATAATGACTTTTATAAAAAACGTATGGAATCTAATGTATCACAAAAAAGACATAATGAAAAACCGTGGGTTTCTGAAAACATTGGACCTGGATTAAATAAAGAATATACTACTGATGGATCGCATGGATTTAATTCTGGTATGATGTCTAGAGAAGCATGGGTACCTAAAAATGTCGATGAGTTACGTACTATTAATAATCCTAAACAAACTTTCTCTTTAGATGAACACACGGGACCACCTAGTTCTATTGTTCAAAATCGGGCTGAACACGCACAAGTTAAGAAATATAATCCCGACACATATTTTTTACATGGACCACAACGCTACTTTACTAGTAATACTGTTAAAAATGCTACTTTACAAACTAAACCAGACCTTTCTGCCCAAAACCGCGATACAACCTGTGTTGAATATATTGGTATGCCTTCCAATGGAGCTTACTCAACCGCCACTATATCTAATCAAAACTTTGACCCCCCTATTAAAGACCACGTCTATGGAGAAATTAGAGGCATTCCTAATCCAACCCATCCTCAACATATAACTGACCAGAAAATATCTTTTTCTAATAATGAAACTTATAGATCTAAAAATACTGATAATACATTTTATGGTAATATTCAAGGTATTACTAATATGATGAGTAGTATTGCTCCTATTTTAGATACTTTGAAACCTACTAGAAAAGAATTGGTGGTTGAAAATTTATATAAAGACGGGTATATTTCTAAGATTGGTTCAGGAGGACAACATATATATGACCCTATTGATATTCCAAAATCTACATTACGACAAAGTATTAACTACTCTGTTGCTGATAATAATATTAAAGTTGGTGTTAGCGGCACTTCTAAAGACATACAAGAAATTGCTCCTAGTGATGTTCTTATGACAGAAACACACCGTTCCAATACAACTAGACATATTCCGGGTACTCCTGGAGCAACTCACTATGGTGTTAAAGATAATTCTGTGGTTCATAATCAACGAAATAATAATAATAAAACTACGACTCCATGGACACCAGGTGGTAATAATAACTTATTTAATCATAATATTAATATGAAACACCCTAGCAAAAATGAAAATGATTTTACCAATTCACGACAAAATGTCCCGGACCATATTAGAGATGTTATGCCTAATAAACAACAAATTGGAACAATGCGTATGCCCAACCAAATATTAACTGATGTTAATAATCGCATTGACCCATCACTACTTGACGCTTTTAAAGAAAATCCTTATACTTTTAGTTTAACTAGTGTCGCATAATTTTATTTACTTTTATTTTAGTTATATATAAACTAACTATGTATCATTATGCTTTTGCTTTAATAGGCAGTATTATTGAATCTCTTTCTAGTATATCTTTTAAACATTCATTAACTACTAATGATTCTAATTTCTATTATTTAGGACTTATTGGATATTTATTTACCGGCATTTTTTTCTTTAAACTTTTAAAATATTATAAATTAGCTACTGCTAATATTATTTGGCATTTATTTCATTTTTTTATTTTATTTATCGTTGGTGTATATCAATATAAAGAGCAGTATAGCATAAAAGAACTTATTGGCTTTTTATTTGCTATTATATCTGTTGCTCTATTAAAGGATAATCATCACCATTAATGCACTTATTATGGATAAAAAAAATATTTTGTATATTATATATTATATAGATGAATATTGTTTCTACGTTATTACTTTTATTTCTTTTAATTGTAGGTGTTATTTTAATCTACTTCGCTTTTCAAATATTGACGTTAGCAAAAGATCTTGAAGATGATATAGATGACCTAGCTAAAGATATTAGTAGTAATACATTTAGATATACTACATTAAAAGCTTCTCACGCTACACTTGATGATGATTTTGAGGATTTGAATAGTAGTTTTACTACACTAGGCGATAATTTTACTTTATTAGATAGTAGTTTTACAGTAATTGATAATAGTTTTACTTTATTAGATAGTAGTTTTACTTTATTAGATAGTAGTTTTACTTTATTAGATAGTAATTTTACAGATCTTAGTAATAATTTTTATACTCATAAAAACCTCACTAGCAGTTATCATGGAGAGTAATTTTACATCACTTAATAGTATGTTTAAACCATATATTGAAGGTGCGATTAACTCACACAATCGAAATGGATATTGGGATTATGATTCTGATTTTTATTAGTATTCCAGGTATACTTTATCACTTATTATATTATTTATGTTTTCTTCATAGTATTCTTTAAATAATTTTTGTTGCTTTATTGCACTCTGTATATTTGTTTTTACTAAATCTATAAATTTATTTTCATTTTCTGTTAACATCAATATATTCTTAAATATTGATGTTTCACCTATTTTTTCTAAATATTTTTCGGTTATACATATCAGGAATTCATCATAGTTGTTATATGATTTTTTACATATATATTTTATCTCTTTATCTATATCTTGTGATTTTTCTAAACATATTGTCACTATTTTGTTATTTATATTCAAATTCATTTTTATTTTTTGTAAAAAAATACTTATAGGATTCGTAGTCATTTTATATATATCACTTTTTTATCTAATGAATTTGATTATAGACAAACGGGAGTCTAAAATTATCGACTTCCTTAAAAATACTAATACTGAGAATAATGATTGCAGCAAGTTTAACTATCTTTCTGATATTTCTTTCTCTCTCGACACTTTAGACATCGGAGATATACATATTGTTGACCCTTCTAAAAATATTGTCGCCATATTTGAACGTAAAACTATTCCTGACCTTTTATCTAGTATAAAAGATAAACGATACGCAGAACAATCTCTAAGATTATCGTCTTCTAGTACACATAATCATAATATTTATTATATTATTGAAGGACCTTTATTAAAATCTCATAACCATAACCTCATATATTCTACATTATGTTCGATTTCTTATTTTAAAGGTTTTTCACTGATTCGAACTTATAATATTCAAGAAACCATCCATATTTTACATCAATTTTGTATTAAGATAACTAAAGATATTGATAAAAGGATACCGTATTATTCTCTTGAACAAGGCAATTCTTTTAATAATGATGGTGACAAAAAAATTTCGGATGTTGATTATTGCTCTACTATTAAATGTACTAAAAAAGATAATATTACCCCTGAAAATATTACCCAGATTTTTTTAATGCAAATACCTCAGGTTAGTGACAAATCTGCTAAAGCTATTGCTTTAATTTATCCTAAATTACATATACTTCTTCATATTATTAATAATAATTCGGATGAATTATTTAATATTAAAATGACTAATCATAATACAGGTAAATCCAGAAAAATTAGTAAAAAAACAATCCTGAATATTATTCATTTTTTAAAATGAATAAACTACGTAATTATTTTAATTGGTTTGTCTTGGTATTATCGTCATACATTGTTTTAACCAATACATTAATGTTATTAATAATCCCAGAAATAGACCCAGTATTTGTGTACCTGTAGGCACAGGTAGTTTATTTTGATTGTATTTATTTGTCAGTAAAATTGTATTATACCATATCAGTATTGAAATTATTAACATACTTACAAGAGCTATATATCTATTTCTATTGAAGATAAACATCTATAAATTAACACCATATTTTTGTTTTTTTACATAAAATATAGTTTAAAGTATTTAAATTTGTCTCTGCTTATTTATAATATTAATGCGATTTAACTTATGTTGTTTTTTTGGATTATTGTTTAATATTATCTCATGTAAAGAATTTCATATTCCTAGATATAATTACTGTGGACCAGGAACCGAATTTAATAAACGAAGATATTTCAATGACCTACCTATCAATCAACTTGATACTTGTTGCTATTATCATGATAAATCTTATTTTTATAACAGATATAATAATCATAAGAAAAAGAGGAAAAAATATATTATATATGATATTCAATTTGTTTTATGTGTAAAAAATGTATATTATACAACACCTTCTATGTATGAACAATTCTTGTGTTTTTTTTGTGAACATTTTTTTAGAGCAAAAATATTTTGGTTTAATCTTCTTTGATGTTTCTGTTTTTGTTTCTGTTTTTGTTTCTGTTTTTGTTTCTGTTTTTGTTTCTGTTTTTGTTTCTGTTTTTGTTTCTGTTTTTGTTTCTGTTTTTGTTTCTGTTTTTGTTTCTGTTTGATTTTCTGGTTTTTGCTATTTTATATATAATCAATAATACCAATACTCATTTTATAATTCTACTTGTATTATTGTCTTTATTTTTGTTTATTTTGTTTATTTTGTTTATTTTATTTATTTTTTTTATTTTATTTTGAATTACATAACTCATCTTTAAATCGTGGTGTATATTCCGGCATTGATTTATTACCACTAAATGGTGGATTTGGTGATACAAAATAAACCGGTTGGTCTTGCGTATTGTATGCGTATTCCAAATATAACACAGGACAATTTATCTTTTGCGAACGCTGCCATTTTATGAACTCCTCATATTCATCTAAATTATTAAATTGGATTGGATTTACACCAGGCACCATCATTTTTTTCGTATTTTGAAGTAAATATTTGTCACCTTTTTTTAGTAAAATATTCGGACAACTTGTATCTTTTGCCTCTTCTTTATTATTTTTAAATAATTCTATTTTGTCATAATTTCTTGTTACTAGAAAATATAATTGTGTAATCATAAACAAAACTATACCTATATAAAAAATTTCTCCAATCATTATTATATATAATGACAGATTTTAATCCTATATTTGAATTTTCACAAAATGAACTAGAACCGGCTTCTCATTTTTGTATTATATGTAATCAGACTATTAATGACCATAATAATACATTTAGAATAACTTGTGATAGATTACAAATGACTTCATATTGCCAATGTAATCCATATATGCATCCTAATTGTTTTTCTTTATGGTATTCTAAATCACCTACATGTCCTGTGTGTCGTATCACTATTACACCTATGGATAATAATAGTGATAATATTGATAATAGTGATAATAGTGATAATATCACTACAATTTCTACATTAAACGAATCTAACATATTTTTTAATTTTTGTTTATTTTGTTGTATTGGTATTATTATTATTTATTGTATTCTTGCGTTTTTTTATTGGGTTAGAATCGATTAATATATTAATCGATTTCCTCTATTTTTGGACCTTCATCATGGTCATTGTTTACTTCTTCCGGTACTCCAGGCATTCCTCCAGGCATTCCTCCAGGCATTCCTCCAGGCATTCCTCCAGGCATTCCTCCAGGCATTCCTCCAGGCATTCCTTCCGCTGATTGTTCTTGCATCTTTGACATCAGTGGATTTACCACCCCCTCCAATTCTTTTTTCTTACTTTCATATTCGTCTTTATTATATAAATCATTTGAACTCATCCAATTATTAATCTCTTCTACTTTTTCTTTTATCTCATTAAGTTCTGTTTCTCCTAATTTTGATGCCATTGCTTCATTTTTAGTAATACCTTCAACACTTCCTAGATAATTTTCTAAATCATTTTTACCTTCTATTTTTTGTTTTGTTAATTCGTCTTCTGCTTTATATTCTTCCGCTTCTTCGACCATTCTTTCTATTTCTTCTTTTGATAATCTACCAGTATCATTCGTAATTGTTATCTTATTTTCCATACCTGTAGATTTTTCAACGGCGGATACATTTAAAATTCCATTTGAATCTACATCAAATGATACTTCAATTTGAGGTTGACCACGAGGCATCGGTGGTATACCATCAAGTGAAAATTGTCCTAGTCTGTTGTTATCCTTTGTCATAGCTCGTTCGCCTTCAAATACCTGAATTAATACCCCTGGCTGGTTATCAGCATATGTGGAAAAAGTTTGCGATTTTTTTGTGGGAATTGTCGAGTTTCTTTTAATTAATGGTGTCATTACTCCACCTGCGGTTTCTAATCCTAATGATAATGGTGTAACATCTAATAGTAGTAAATCATTTAGTGTTTGTGATTCATTATGACCAGATAATATAGCTGCCTGAACTGTTGCTCCATAAGCAACAGCCTCATCCGGATTAATATTTCTACATAATGATTTTCCACCAAAATAATCACTCAACATTTGTTGGATTTTTGGAATTCGTGTCGAACCACCCACTAATACTATATCTGTTATTTGTGATTTAGAAAAATGCGCATCTTTCATCACTTTTTCTACAGGCTCCATACATTTTCTGAAATAATCCATATTAATATCTTCGAATCTTGCTCGTGTAATTGATGAATTGAAATCTACTCCTTCAAATAAAGAATCTATTTCTATTTGAGCTACTGTCGAAGAAGATAATGTTCTCTTCGCGCGTTCACATGCTGTTCTTAGTCGTCTCATAGAACGATTATTTTTACTCATATCTTTTTTGAATTTTCTCTTGAACTCTTGTAAGAAAAAATCTACCATTCTATTATCAAAATCTTCACCACCTAAATGTGTATCCCCTGCTGTAGCTTTCACTTCAAATATACCTTCCTCTATAGTTAATACTGAAACATCAAATGTACCTCCACCTAAATCAAAAATTAAAACATTATTCTCACCTTCTTTTCCGGTTTTTTTATCTAGACCATATGCGATTGCAGCTGCTGTTGGTTCATTAATAATTCGTAATATATTTAATCCGGCAATCATACCAGCATCTTTTGTTGCTTGACGTTGTGAGTCATTGAAATATGCTGGTACTGTAATTACAGCATTTTTTACTTCCTTACCTAAATATGATTCAGCAGTTTCTTTCATTTTTATCAATATCATTGATGATATTTCTTCTGCTGAAAATTGTTTTGGTTCACCTTTATATTTTACACCGATTAACGGCTTATCATTACTATCCGCAGTCACTTCAAATGGCCAATGTTTTTTATCCTGTTCTACGATTTTATCTGAAAATTTTCTGCCTATTAACCGTTTAGCGTCGAATACTGTATTTTCACAATTTGAGGCTACCTGATTTTTAGCAGCGTCTCCTATAATTCTTTCTTCTTCTGTAAATGCTACATATGAAGGCGTTGTTCTATTTCCCTGGTCATTTGCTATGATTTCTACGCGATCATTTTGCCATACACCCACACATGAGTAGGTTGTTCCTAAATCTATACCTATACATTCTTCACCCATTTATTTGATAATAGTTTATTACTTAGTTGCTTTTATGTTATTTTGTTTAATGTTTAATGTTTTTTTGTTTAATGTTTTTTTGTTTAATGTTTTTTTGTTTAATGTTTTTTTGTTTAATGTTTTTTTGTTTAATGTTTTTTTGTTTAATGTTTTTTATACTAAAAATTATTAAAAAAACCATTAAACTAATTTAGCATATTATTTTTTAGCATTATGTAGTGCTAATGCTAGAAGTCCACCCACAATTTGCGATATTACATACATAACATAATCTGTCGTATTTAATTTGTTATTCATATACATCATTGTACTTACTGCCGGATTATAATTTCCTCCTGATATTTTACCACCAAAAAATATTACTGCTGCTAATGCTATTGCTATTGGTATTGCTTCTCCTGATGATAATATAACCGATAAGAAAATAAAAGTACCGATTAGTTCTATTAAATATTTTAATAAATTCATTATTATAAACTATAATAATATTTTTACATATTGCTAAATAGTTTCTCTAAATCACTTAATTCATCACTCAATGATTTTATTTCACCACCGTTTTTTGTTTTTTCTTCGATCATTGTTACCCGTCCCATTATAGATTCAAGATCTTCCATTTCAGCTTTTGATACATCATCTTTTTTCTTTTTTTTGATATCTTTTTCTAATTTAACTGCTCTTTTTAATACATATCTTACCGCACGTTCATTTCTAGCTTGGTTCTGTTTATGTATCTTATCATCATTACGCTTTTTTTTTTCAATTTCGAGCTTTTGTTCTTTCTCTTTATTTGTTTTACGTGTTTGTTTAGCCTTTGCTATTCTTTTCTTTTTTTCTTGTGATTTTCGTTTTCTACTACTAGAACTCCTTCTTGTTCTTTTTTTATTATTACTACTTCTACTTCTACTAGAACTTTGTACCATTCTTCTCTTTTTTAATGTTGCACGACTACTTCCGTTTGAACGTTTTCTCTTCTTATTATTACTACTTTTATTATCACTTAATTTAAGCTGTTTAAACAAATCTCCTAATCCTAAACTACTATCAACCATTATATAATATATTTAGATATTATTTTTAACTAAACGCTATTATTTTCTTCACTTAAATTATTTAGGTTAGTTGCGTTCCTCTTAAATTACATCTACATATAGGACAATTTGGTGTCATACTTAACCACTGTTCCAAACTTGTTTTTTTAAAATAATGACCACATCTTATTATCTTAAGTACTTCATCATCATCTATAAATACATCTAACGATATTGGACATGTTTCGTTAATTCTTCGTGGAGTAATATAACTATATCTAGTTAGATGAGTTGAGTTTGATATATCTTCGGCTGATAATCCCTCTTCTGTTGTGTTATTCAAAACTGACATTATATTTTGTACCAATGGATTAACCATATCACTATTTGATAAATCATATAATGAAAATTCAAATGTTATTGGTACTGTTACCGCTGACGGACTCATTTGTGTTGATGATGATGTAGAATTTCCAAAAATATTTAATAAATTTGATATATTATTTTGCTGAGATTGTATTACTGAGTAAGATTGAATAATCAAAGGTATTGTTGAGTTTAATATATTTGATTGACTATTTATTAGTCCCAATATATCTTGTTCATTATTATTATTATTCATAGTATTATTATTCATAGTATTATTATTCATAGTATTATTATTCATAGTATTATTATTCATAGTATTATTATTCATAGTATTATTATTCATAGTATTATTATTCATAGTAT
>Ga0115562_1000485_pt1 | contig 30148 bp, 27 predicted proteins | sample COGITO_mtgs_1105_6_FD_87200 | JGI IMG/M metagenome (GOLD analysis project Ga0115562, IMG submission 87200) | Pelagic marine microbial communities from North Sea - COGITO_mtgs_110516 | ecosystem: Environmental > Aquatic > Marine > Epipelagic | place: Germany:Helgoland, sampling site Kabeltonne...
ATCCATGTGATCTGGGACAACGCTGCTTACCACAAGGGCCCAGACGTTCGTGAATTCCTCGCTCGGCCGGACTGCCGCATCCACCTGATCCAACTGCCGCCCTATTGCCCGCACCTTAACCCTATCGAACGATTGTGGGCCGTCATGCAGCAATGCGTCACCCACAATCACCACTATCCCACGCAAAAGCAGTTCGCAGATGCAATCCTGAGGTTCTTTCGGGAGACCCTGCCCAACGAATGGGAAACCTTCCGAAACCAAGTGTCAGATAGCTTCAGGGTCGTCACCCACGAGAATTTTCGGGTTTTGGGGTAAGCGCGGTATAATGGGATTGATCAGAACGCATTGTTTCAGTGCCTAAAAAAGGTTTGACATTTCTAGCAACTGTATTTTTTAGGTGGCTTGACTGGTCCATTTCAAGCGAGACTTGCACAATGCGTTGACAATCGTGACGAGTTTGCGGGCGACAGCTGTGATGACAACTTTGTGTGGTTTTCCGGCAGCGCGTAGACGATCCGCGAAGGGTTTGAGGACTGGATTGTGATGGCTGGCGACAAGGGCTGCCTGGAACAACACATGCCTTAGCAATCGTCGGCCGCCGCCAATTGCCCGCTTGCCACGCATGGCTCCACTGTCATGTGCAATAGGTGCCAGGCCTGCGAGCGCGGCGGCTTGCTCTCCGGTGATCTGGCCGAGTTCCGGCATCTCAGCGATCAGCATCGTGCTGGCAACCGGGCCAATCCCGGGAACAGAACGCAAGATGTCAGCGGTCTTGCCAAGGCTCTCATCTTTGGCGATGATTTGTTCAATCTGGGCTTCAAGCTCCGCAATCTGGCGATACAGCAGGCCTTTCAACTCGGCGTCCATGGCTTCAAATATATCGGCCGATCCCAACTTACCATGCGCCTTGACCTGCGCCAGCAGCCGTTTTCGTGTTTCGACGGGCTGCCCACGCTTAGATACCAAAGCTCTGATAAGACGTATCTTTTTGTGTGGCAGCGTCCGACCCGCATCAGGCCAGAATGCCATGAACCGTGCAATGAGTTCCGCGTCTATCCTGTCGGTTTTCGCCCGCGTGCCCCGGCTGGCCGCAAAGGCTTTGATTTGCGCTGGCGGTAGTTGCCGGGTCGCGATCCCCTCAGCGTCGAGGGCAGACCACAGGCGCCATTCTTGCCCGCCAGTGGCCTCGAAGCAAACCAGCGCACCCAGTTCAAGCAAGTTGAGCGACTTGCTCATGGCCTTTGGCCAGCAGCCTTCGCCAAGGTCGCTGATGGGGGCAGCATAGCAAAGTGGAGATACAGAAGGGTCAGGACCCATTGAATTCAGCTCCTCGGCGTGATTCACCGCGCGAAAACGGAGCGGTGATATGTCTGATCTTTTCTGGCTGACCGATGCGCAGACGGCGCGTCTGGCGCCCTATTTTCCTAAGTCTCACGGAAAGCCAAGGGTGGATGATCATCGTGTGTTGAACGGGATTATTTTCAACAATCGCAATGGCTTGCGGTGGCGCGATGCCCCTCGGGAATATGGGCCTCACAAGACACTCTACAACCGATGGAAGCGATGGAGTGATAAAGGCATCTTTGCCAGGATCATGACCGGTCTGGCCGCCGGGCATGGCGAGAAAAAGACCGTGATGATCGACGCAACATATCTCAATGCACACCGGACAGCGACCAGCATGGGCGTAAAAAAGAGGGGCTCAATGACCAACGGGGACGCCTGATAGGGCGCACCAAGGGCAGCATGAACACCAAGCTGCACGCCATCTGCGACAGCAAAGGCCACCCGCTCGACCTCTGCGTCACCGCTGGTCAGGTCAGCGATTACATCGGCGCACGGGCATTGCTCAAAGGCTTGCCGCAGGTCGAATGGCTGCTCGGAGATCGTGGCTACGATGCAGACTGGTTCAGAGAAGGGTTGAAAGACAACGGGATACGCGCCTGCATCCCCGGTCGAAAACAGCGCAAGGTGAGCGTGAAATACGACAAGCGTCGCTACAAAAGCCGCAACCGCATCGAGATCATGTTCTGCAGACTCAAAGACTGGCGGCGGGTCGCAACACGGTATGATCGCTGCCCAAAGGTCTTTCTCTCCGCCATCGCGCGTGCCGCAATCGTTATCTATTGGCTATGAGACCTGACCCTAGATACGTTCACGTTCGCTGTGACGGATGAAATCAAGGTGTTCACTGCGTCTGCACCCAAATCTCGCATCATTTCGACTGGCCCTTTAGCAAATGCAAAAGCGCGGCAAGCGCCAAGATCGATTGCACCGGCGCTTGCGACCTCCTCATCGAGTTCCTGTTTCACAGCAAAGAAGATCGCGCCTTGTAGGCGATCTGCGATAGCTTGGCGCTCACTCGCGCCGAGCGGCGAGGGAGCATCGGAAATCTCCCAGTTTTCATCAGCATCTCCAGTTGCGCTCAAGCTATGAGCGGGCTCATAAAACGGCCCCAAATGCGCCAGATTACGGACCGCCGCCAGGTTGATGCGCGGTTTGACGATGTTCATCACGAAAAAAGGTCCAACCGGCACGCCCAGCACTTGTTTTGCGACGTCATCGATTTGTGCAGGCGACCCCAGCCCGTCGTCGACGCAGCGTGCCGCTTCGTTTGTATAAGGGCAAAAGAACCGGTTTAGGGCAAACCCGCTTCGATCTTTGCATTCGATCGGAATTTTCCGGCACGTGTCTAGAAATGACAAGGCAGCTGTCACGGTGCTGTCTTGGGTCACGTCACTGCGCACGACTTCTACGACCGGATTCACCTCAGCGGGGCTAAAGTAGTGCAACCCGCAAAACCGATCCGGGTACACCAGCGCGCTCGCGATCTCGGAGACTTTCAGCGCGCTGGTGTTGGTCGCCAGATGGCAGGTTCGGGAGATAACCTGCTCTAGTTGTGAGAATACGGATTTCTTGATCTCAAGATCCTCGAACACCGCCTCGATCACCAGATCGGCGTCGCTGGCGGCGGAAAAATCATTGGAGAATTGAAGGTACGACAGGGCATTTGTGCCATCCTGCGCCGTCATTCTTTCCTTCGAGACTTGACGGTCAAAGTACATTTGTACGCGAGCGTTTGCTCGTTCCAATGACGCATCGGATGTGTCGATCAGAACCGTCTTTATTCCACCGCTCAACGCTGAGATCGCGATGCCGCCACCCATTGTGCCAGACCCGATGACTGCAATTTTCTGGATCGCAGACATCACTTTGCCTCCGGGTTTTCTATGATGATAGCAATGCCCTGACCGCCGCCGATACACATCGTCGCAAGGCCAAAGCGCCCGCCGGTGCGCCGCAATTCGTAGACCAATTTGATCAAGATTACGGCACCGGATGCCCCGATGGGATGGCCAAGCGCAATGGCCCCGCCATTCGGGTTTGTAATTTGAGGTGGAAAGCCGAGTGCATTTGACACGGCGCAGGCTTGGGACGCGAAGGCCTCGTTGGATTCAATACAAGATAGATCTGACACCTTCAGACCAGCACGATCTAGGGCGAGCGTTACCGCCGGAATCGGCCCCATCCCCATCACCTCTGGCGCGACACCACCTAGGGCAGACGCGCGGATCACGGCAAGTTTGGGCATGCCATTTTTGTCCGCGACATCCTCGGATGCCAGAACAAGTGCGGCGGCCCCATCATTGATACCCGATGCATTGCCCGCCGTGACAGTGCCGTCTTTCTTAAAGGCCGGACGCAGTTTTGCGAGGTCTTCGGCCTTCAGATCAGCACGCACATGTTCATCAGTGTCAAACACCACGCCTTTGCGGCCTTGTCTGACTGTCAGAGGCAAAATTTGTTCTTTGAAATGCCCTGCCTTGATTGCAGCAGCGGCCCGCTGATGGCTCTCGAAGGCCAGCGCGTCTTGGGCGCTGCGATCAATGTCGCTTGCCGTCGCCACATTTTCCGCAGTCACGCCCATATGGCCATTGCCAAACGGGTCCGTCAGCGCGCCGGTCATCATGTCGGTGGCACTCACATCGCCCATTTTTGCACCAAAGCGCGCAGCAGACATCAAATGGCCGGCGCGGCTCATGTTTTCTGCGCCACCGGCAAGAACGATATCACCGTTGCCCAACATGATCTGTTCGGCGGCGGTAATAACGACCTGCAATCCGCTGCCGCACAGTCGGTTCAATGTCAGCGCTGGCGATGATTCGGGAACGCCTGCCCCGATGGCGACGACCCGTGAAAGGTACATATCGCGTGGTTCGGTGTGGATGACATTGCCGAATACCGATTGATTGACAAGGGCGGGAGAAACCCCTGCCCGCGCGATGGCTTCTTTGGCAACTTCGACGGCCAAATCACAGGGCGGCGAACCCGCCAGCGCACCGCCAAAATCCCCGATTGCGGTGCGGACACCGGATGTGATGACAACCTTGCTCATTATTTGATGTCCCCCAGCGGTCCATCTGCTTTTTTCCACGCGGCGACGCCACCGGATAGGTTCACCACGGGCGACAATCCCATTTCAACGGCGACCTTGGCTGCCAGCGCCGAACGCCCGCCAGACGCACAATAAAACACATAGGTTTTGTCCTGATTGAACGCGGGTTTGTGGGCGGGGCTTTCAGGATCAATATGGAATTCCATCATCCCCCGCGACGACGCAACAGCGCCCGGAATGATGCCCGATTTAGCCTGCTCCGTCCCATCGCGCAGATCGACGAACACATGCGTGTCACTGCCAACCAGTGGCAAGGCGCCTTCCACACTGATGGCAGGGATCGCCGACAATGCGTCTTTGACGATGTCCTTGGAGCTTTTCGTGATGTTCTGGGCCATGGGGGTTTCCTTGGGATTAGATTGTGAGATCGAGCCGCGGTTTCCAGAACGGGCGGAAGAGTTCGATTTTGGGGCAGCGGTTCATGATCACCTCAAGGCCCGCGTCTTGCGCCAGTTTCGCGGCGGCATCGTCGTAAACGCCAATCTGACCCCACAAAACCTTGGCTTTGATGGCAATCGCCTTTTCCGCAAAACCATAGAATTCCTCCTTCGGGCGGAACACGTCGACCATGTCCACGGGGCGATCAATCTCTTCAAGCGAATGGTAAACCTTGATGCCGCGGATTTCGGTCAGGTTCGGGTTCGGGTTGACGGGGATCATGTCATAGCCGATTTCATGCAGCACACGCAGCACGCCGTAACTGAACTTGGTCTTGTCCGCACTGGCCCCGACCATGGCAATGGTTTTCACCGCTGACAGAATGTCAGCTAGGTATTTGGAATCGTAGTCATAGATGTGGTCAAAATCAGCTTCGGGCATCTATGCCTCCTGTTCTTTGTGCCCTACCGCTTCGCGACTTGAGGGCGGGGGCGTGGCGATATCCGCCTTGAGTTCGTGGGGTTTGAGCGGATCCAAAAACGGATTGCGGTATAGCTTGTCGTGGCTCTCGACGCCGATTTCCAGGGTGATGTCTGTCGTCGGACGAGCCACGCAAAGGATTACATAACCGTCGTTGAGCTGTCGGTTGTTCAGCGCGACTTGGCGGCGTTGGTCGACTTCGCCGGTGGTGAGTTTGGCGGCACAGCTGATGCAACCGCCGTATTTACATCCAAACGGCAGTTCGACGCCTTGATCGCGCAAGCTGTCGAGCAGCTGTTTGCGCGGATCAACCTCATAGCGCGCGCCATCGCGATTGGCGATCGTCACAATCATAGCCAGATGTCACTTGTGCAATCGCCGCCGGGATAACGTGCCTCGTGGCAACGCGAGGGGCCGTTGGGTTCTTGGCCAAAGTCCACGATGAAATCAGGGTTCAGGGTCATCCCGCCGTTCGCCGGATCGCAGTCGATCATTACCATGACGCCGCCTTGTTCGCGAATTTCTGGGTAGAACTGGTTGTCCCATGTGCTGAACAGGCTGGTCGTCACATAAAGCCGTTTGCCATCAAGGCTCAGCTGGAACATCTGCGGCCCACCAGCCATTTTGACACCGTTGACCTCTGGTGCGCGACCCAGCAGGCCGCCCATCCAGACCTGACCCGTGAGGACGGGGTTGTGCGGATCGGAGATGTCGTACTGGCGCATATCACCGTGCAGCCAGTTGTTCAGATAGAGGTATTTGTCGTCCATCGAGATCAGGATGGCAGATATCACACCGGGCACCGGGATCGGCCAATCAGGATGCGGTTCATTGGCGACGTCGATGATCTTTTCCCACTGCCACTTGCCTGCATCATCCTTCCACCAGTGGATGACATTTGAAGACAACGCCGCACCGCAGAACCCATGGGTGCTGTCAGGATCATGGTGGAATTTGACCTCCAGCGGCAGCAAGCCGTCCTCGCCCAGATACATCGTCTCAATCGGGACTTTCTTTTCAAAATCCCAGAAATGCAGCTCGCGACCGTATTTCAGATGACCAACTTCTTCCAGATCAAAGCCCGGCATAAAGGTGTTTGGCGCGGCCCATTCGGAACTGACCATCACGTTGTGGCGCGGCTGATACCAAAAATCATAGCCGAATTTGATGTCGCCCATGGAGTTTTCCCAGCGGCCTTGGATCTCAAAACCCTTGTTGAGATGCAGATAGCCGCCCGGTGCTTCGCCCTTGGCGTCGCCAAGCATCGAGATGATGATTTCGCTGCCCAGACAATGTACCGTATGCGGGCCGGACAGGTTCGTCTTGGACTTGATGTCGGCCCCCTCGACCACCTTATGCAAACGTGGCGCACGGGGATCGGTGGCAGTGTCTACGATGTGCAGATTGTTCGAGCGCACACCCGGCAAAATCAGATACTTGCGCGACATGTTGCCGTCGTCAAAACACGACGAACAAGCATTCCAACCCATATGGTGAAGCTCGTCCCCGATGCCAGGCATTTCAAGGCGGTGAATCACTTGCGAATAGGTTGGGCTATCAGGATCGACATCCACCGTCGCCAGATAATCTGGTTTCTGGATGCCCGTGCCAGTATAGATCGCAATTGTGTACAGCAGCTTTTCGCGCGGTGCCTTTATCGCATCAGCAGGCGACGCATATCCCGGTCCACAACATTCCATCTTCTGTCCTCTCGACATTTACCCACGCATTTCGGTCGATAGAGGCCGCCAGTTTGGCTGGCGCTTTTCGACAAAGGCGCTGATGCCCTCCTCGGCATCAGGTTCCATCATATTCGCAACCATGACACGCGACGCATATTCATAAGCATTCGCCAGTGACATCTCAACTTGTTGATACAATGCCTCTTTTCCGATGCGCAACGTCGTCGGAGCCTTCGTTGCAATCTTGTCTGCGAGGGCATTCGTCTCCGCCTCCAGATCACCGGACGCCACAACCCTGTTCACCAATCCAAATTGCAGCGCCTGATCTGCCGGGATCATGTCACCGGTCAGTAGCATTTCCATCGCGGCCTTTCGCGATACGTTGCGCGACAAAGCAACCATTGGTGTGGAGCAGAACAGACCAATATTGACCCCCGGCGTGGCAAATCGTGCATCATCCGCGGCAACGGCCAGATCGCAACTGGCGACCAATTGACATCCGGCGGCAGTCGCAATGCCATGTACCTGCGCGATGACTGGTTTTTGGCAGTTGACAATCGTCTGCATCAGGCGCGCGCACTTTGCCATTGTATCATCGAAAAAAGCGCGGCCCTGATCGGGTTGCGTACGCGCCGCAGTCAGTTCTTTCAGATCATGACCTGCGCAAAAACCGGGACCATTTGCTGCGATAACAATCACATGTATCCGGCTATCCGTTCCCAATGCGTAAATCGCACTGTGCAGGCGATCCAACATTGCAACTGACAGGCTGTTGCGCGCATCGGGGCGATTCATGGTGAGGCGTGCCACCGCACCATTTGTTTCGCAGTGAACAATGTTTGCCATAAATTCCATCGTCATTCCCTTAACAATCCGCGCGCGATCACGAGCTTCATGATCTCATTTGTGCCAGCATAAATGCGTTCAATCCTGTTATCGCGGTACATGCGCTCCAGCGGATATTCCGCCATCACCCCATAGCCGCCGAAAAGCTGGAGACAGCGGTCGATAATCTTGGCCTGAAGATCGGTCAGCCAGTATTTTGCCATCGACGCCTTTTCAGTCGTCAGCTTTCCTTGCAGATGCTCAGCAATACAGGCATCTAGGAACGTCTTGGCGATGGTAGCTTCGGTCGCACATTCGGCCAATACAAACTGAGTGTTCTGGAACTCGGCAATCTTTTTGCCAAAGGCCGCGCGGTCTTTAACGTATTCAACCGTCACCCGCAGCGCGCGTTCGATCCGCGCCACCGCATAGACGCCGATCAACAGGCGCTCTTGCGGCAATTGCTGCATCATCTGGGCAAACCCCTGCCCCTCTTCCGGACCAAGCAGGGCCGATGCCCGCACCCGCATGTTGTCAAAGAACAATTCAGACGTATCGTTGGACTTCATCCCCAGCTTGTCGAGGTTTCGACCCCGCCGGAACCCCTCCAGACCATCGGTCTCCACCAGAAACAACGAGGTGCCGCGCCCGCCTGCCTTAGGGTCAGTCTTGGCTGCAACAATGATCATATTCGCCAAGGCGCCATTGGTGATGAATGTCTTTGAGCCGGAAATCCTGTAGTGATTGCCATCTTTGACGGCCGTGGTTCTGATATTCTGCAAATCAGACCCCGCGCCCGGTTCTGTCATCGCAATCGCACCAATCAGCTCTCCTGATATCATGCGCGGCAGGATTGAATGTTTCTGCTCATCCGAGCCGTAGTGGATCAGATAGGGTATCACGATTGAGTTGTGCAAACCGCCGCCCCAACCATCAATTCCCGCCAGATTGCCCTGATATGCAATCACTGCGTCATGGGCAAAACTGCCACCAAGCCCGCCAAATTCTTCGGGAACTTCCGCCCCAAGCAATCCCATCTCGCCTGCTTTTTCCCAAAGCGCGCGTGGAAACGATCCTGCTGCCTCCCAATCCTCGTAGTGGGGGACGCACTCGCGCGCATAGAACTGGCGGCACGCATCGCTTAACATCTCAAGCTCGTCGTCCATCCAGTGTGAGCGGGGAAGGCTTAGTTCAGTCATCAAATACCGGCCTATTGATTGGAATGCGCAGGGGTTCAATTGGAAGTCTAGAAAATCGCCCGTGCCGGCGCCAATCGAATTAGCAGATACTCCCATACCTAAAGCAAATGAAAACCGCCGACCTATACAAAGGCAAAAGAAATGAGTAACTGTTATTCATAGAAAAACCTGAGGGTCAGCCCGCCAATGAACCTACGTCAACTCGAGGCATTCAGAGCAACCGTCCGATGTGGCTCCATCACCGAAGCTGCACGGATGATGCATATCTCACAGCCGAGTGTCAGCAGGCTCATCGCTGATCTTGAACATTCCGCCGGATTTCCGTTGTTCCTGCGTATAGGGCGGGGGCTGACCCCGACTGTAGAAGGCCGCCGTTTTTACGAAGGTGTCGAGGGCATGTTTGTAGGGATCGACCGCTTGCAGGATTTGGCAAAATCCATTCGCACGTCGCAAGGTGGCGCGATCTCCATCGGGACGATCCAGTCCATCGCAACGATAGAATTGCCCATCGCCATCAGTCGCCTTTATCATGAAAACCCCGATATCGAGTTTGTCGTTCAATCGCGCAATACACCTGCAATCCTCGACGCGGTTCAGATGCGCCAAATTGATCTGGGCATTGTCGGGCGCGAGCCGGATTATGCGGGCGTCGAAGTATTGTATCAGACGTCTGCTGCTTATGTTTGCCTGATGCCCGAAGACCACCCATTGGCCAGTGAATACGGGCCGGTTGATCTTGAAGAGTTGGTCAAGACTGAGACATTTGTCACCTTTGGTGGCAGCTATCCGGACTCCATGATGTCAATAAATCCCGAACTGTCAGACAAGCTGCGTGCGCGGTCCCGCCTGTCCGTGGCCAATATGCCCTTGGCGGGTGCCTTGGTGCGCGAAGCTTCCGTGCTGGCCATTGCCGATCCATTCTCGGCAGAACAGGCGGTACGGATGGGGGGTGTCGTGTTCCGGCCCATCAAACAGAAGCTTACTTACTTTGTTGCTATTGTCACCGCCCGTCGGGAAGATCTGTCGCGTGAAGCATTGAAATTCGTCGATCTGTTTGGCCAGCAATTGCAAGCACGGGTCGACAAGGTGGAAAGCATGAGTGGCACGCCATAACACCTATGGATTTCGCACAGGTATAGGTTTGGTGTATGGGTCAGAGATGTTATTCGATTGGTCGGCCCTGCCTAATTTTTGTAATCTTGGGAAGCACTTATTAAACCCCAAAGGCAGTCGCGCGCATGATGCAGCAAAACAGCAGAATATTCTCGACCGAAGACGCGCGGCGGCTGGCAGAGCGGCGCCTGCCCCGTCTGGTCTTTGACTTTGTCGAAGGGGCAGCAGGGCGCGAAGTCGGCGCTATGCGCAATGTATCACACTTCGATAACATCATGCTGCAACCTCGTGTGATGGCAGATGTCGCGCAGTGTTCGCTGGCGACGGAACTGATGGGTCAATCTTACAAAGTGCCATTTGGAATTGCCCCGATGGGCATGTGCAATCTCGTCCACCCAAAGGCGGACACGGCGTTGGCCAATGCCGCAAACGCGATGGGTTTCCCTGTGTGCCTGTCCTCGGCTGCGTCCACCTCAATCGAGGACATGGCCCGCATGTCAGGATCACGCGCGTGGTTTCAACTTTATTTTGGTGCCTCTCAAGACGCGTCTTTGGCAATGGTCGACCGTGCCCGAGTTGCCGATTATGACACTCTCGTTTTGACTGTGGATGTGCCGCAAGTCTCACGAAGGGTACGCGATCTACGCAATGGTTTTACGGTCCCTTTTGCGATGACCCCCCGCGCATTCATGGACTTTGCAACCCACCCAAAGTGGTCCCTGCGCACGCTCGCCGCAGGAGCACCGCGTCCGATGAATTTCACGGATAGCAATGGGGTCAACACCTTCGACCGCGGAGCAAGTCGGTCAGGAGCCGATTGGGCGTTTTTGGAGGTCTTGCGGGGCAAGTGGCCGGGTAGGCTTGTTGTCAAAGGTGTCACATCTGCCGCCGACGCCCTCAAGATCCGCAGTCTTGGTGCGGACGCAATTTACGTTTCCAACCATGGCGGACGGCAATTGGACTCTGTGCCACCTGCGATCAGGCTTTTGCCCTTGATACGCGCGGCAGTTGGCCCGGACTTCCCACTGCTTTTTGACAGTGGCATTCGCGGCGGCGAAGATATCGTCAAAGCCCTCGCCCTTGGCGCTGATTTTGTCATGATAGGACGCCCTGCTCTGTATGCACTGGGGGCAGAAGGTGCTGTCGGCCTGAACTCACTCCTTAAATGCTTCGAGGCAGACATCAGCGTTGTGATGGCACAACTGGGTGTGACCTCTATCAGCCAACTCGGGCCAGATGAAGTGTTTGATGACGCTGCTCTTAAGGGCGAAGACCTTGAAACAACACCGCGGGCGGCTTTGCAGCTTGCCGCCAAAACCTAAAGTGAGACATATCAAATGACAGACTCCAAGATGATCAGAGGTGGTGCGCTGTTGGCCCGCGCCTTCAAAGAAAAAGGCGTTGAACATGCCTTCACGCTGGCGGGTGGCTTTTGCAATCCGGCCCTTGAAGGGTTCATGGAATGCCAGATGCCTGTCATCAACACGCCCCATGAACAGATCGCGGGGCACTTGGCAGATGGTCATGCCCGCATCACCCGCAAACCTGTGATTTGCCTTGTTGGTCCCGAAGGGTTTGCCAACGCAGTGCCCGCCATGTTGGAGGCCGGAGGCGAGCGCAGCCCCGTCATTTTTGTTACAGGGTCATCCACGCTCAAACGTCAAGGTGCGGGCGGTTTCAAAGAGATCGACGATGTGGCCATCGCGGCCCCCTTGGTCAAATACTCGGTCCAGATCACGGATGGTGAACGGATCAGTGAATTTGTGAATCGCGCTTGGACCGCCGCCACAACCGGTTATCCCGGTCCTGTGCATATCTCGCTGCCCGTGGACATCATGTTCTCGTCCTTTGCGCCAAACGCGGGGCTGGAAGAACGCCCGTTCAACCGTAGCGACCGCCCTGTCGCACGGGCATGGCCTGATCCTACGGCCTTGGCTGTTGTGTTGGACAAGGTAAGAAATGCCGAACGCCCCGTCATCATTGGTGGCCACGGTGTCTGGTGGTCCAAGGCAGAGGGCAGGCTTGAACAGGTCGGCAAGGCCCTGCGCCTGCCCATTTTCAACGTCCCCTACCATTCCAAACTTCTGGGCGAAGAATCTGAGGCCTATATGGGTTTGGCTGATTTCCACCAATATCACCCCTCGAAACCTGCAATCCACGAGGCCGATCTGGTGCTGATGATTGGCGGGCGTCTCGACAACCAGATGAACTTTGGCAACCCGCCGTTCTTTCCGAAGGACCAAACGCTGATCTGCATTAATGGCAGTCACGAGGAATTGGAATACAACCAAGCTGCCGATGAGGTGTTGCTGTCTGATCCCGGTGCTTTCCTCGAGGCGCTCATTGGCGTGGGCAAAACCTGGCCCGCGTGGTTTGATCTGCAACGAATCCGGCGTGCCGCTTGGGTCGACGAATGGTACGACCATATCGAGGCCGAATCCGCCAAGCCCGGCAAGATGCATCCGCTGCAACTCTCGTTGGATGTGCAAGAGCAAATGGGTGACGATGACTGGTTGATCTTTGACGGTGGCAACACCCATTTCTGGTCTGAAATTGCGGTGAATATGGCCGGATGGCGCGGGCAAAAACTGGGCGGCATTATGCATCCCGGCAATTACTCTCTGCTGGGTGTGGGCGTGTCGTTTGGTATCTCTGCCAAGGCGCTGCACCCAGATCGCAATGTCGTTGTGATTTCTGGCGATGGAGCGTTCCTGTCGGGGGGGCTGTCGATTGAATACGCCTTTCAGGAAGGCCTGCCGATCACCATTGTCATCGACAACAACAACGGTCTTGATTGCATCAGCCAACAACAAGAACGCCTTTTCAAAAACGGAAAACACTTCGCCACTGACTTCCGAGATATCCCGTTCCATACAATGTGCGAAGGCATGGGCGGGCATGGGGAACTGGTCGAAACCCGCGACCAGCTTGCCCCCGCCTTGCAACGCGCGATGGCCAGCGGCAAGGTCGCAATCGTCAACGTCAAATGCCGCGGTGTGATCAGCCCGATTGTGGCGGCGACATCGGACAAGCGAGAAAAGGCTTCGATTGAATAATGGCGATACTCTCCTCACATACTCTGAATGGCTCTAATGGCACCCACGCAGGAGACATTGCTGTGACGCTCACAAACCTGACCAGCGGCGCCGTCGTGCTGAGCACCGCGATGGACGACGGCGGGCGACTGTCACAAGACATCCCAGCAGAACATATTGACCCTGCCGCGACTTACGAACTGGTTTTTGCCACTGCCAACTATTGGTCTGCCCAAAACATTCCTGCCACTGTTACTCAAATCGCCTTGCGGTTTGCCATGCCGGACCCCAAAGGCTCGTATCATATGCCCGTGATCCTAAACCCCAATTCTTATTCTATGTGGATGTCTGCCTGATGGATGGTTTGAACATGTCGCGGCGCATCCGTCGCACCCCTTATACTGACCGTGTTGAACAGGCCGGTGTGCGCGGCTTCTCTGTCGTCAATCATATGCTGTTGCCCAAGGCGTTCCAAGCAACGGTCGAACAGGACTACTGGCACCTGCGGGAACACGTCCAGCTCTGGGACGTGTCGTGCCAGCGTCAAGTCCAGATCACGGGACCAGATGCCTCCGCCCTCGTCCAATGGATGACACCGCGCAATATTGCTCGCGCCACGGTTGGAGATTGTTTCTATATCCCTATCATCGACGCGCAAGGCGGGATGATCAACGACCCTGTTATGCTGAAACTGGCTGAGGACCGCTTTTGGCTGTCCATCGCGGATAGTGACGTATTGCTTTATGCGATGGGTCTGGCGCTTGGCCGTGGCTGGGATGTCGAGGTGAGCGAGCCGGACGTGTCGCCACTGGCCATACAAGGCCCTAAGGCCGAGGACCTGCTAGCCGGACTGTTCGGCGCACATATTCGCGACATCGGGTTCTTTAAATATGGCTGGATCGACTTTCAGGGCACCAAACAATTGATCGCCCGCTCAGGCTATTCCCGCCAAGGCGGTTTCGAGATTTATCTGGACGGGGGGCATCTTGGATCGGCCCTGTGGGACGCCATCTGGGATGCAGGTCAAGCGCACCGCATCACCCCCGGTTGCCCCAACCTGATTGAACGGATTGAGGGCGGCCTTTTGTCATACGGCAACGAGTTCACCCGCGAGAACAATCCGTTTGAAATTGGGCACGGCAAGTTTTGCGTGACAGATGGCTCGATTGACTATGTTGGTCGCACGGCTTTGCAGAACATCGCAGCGAGCGGTGTGACCCGCGAAATTCGCGGAGTGAAGTTCGATGGCGGGCCTTGCCCGACCTGCTCCAAACCATGGCCTGTGATGGTTGGCGACACGCGCGTGGGTCAGATCACCTCCGCCATCTGGTCCCCGCGCTTGAAATGCATCGTTGGGCAATCCATGATTGACCGTGGATTTTGGGATGCGGGCCAGCCCGTGACCGTTCACGCGCAGGACGGGACAGTGCGCTCAGGTCAGGTCTCGTCCCTCCCCTTGGTCTGACCCTTTGGCAACGGCACAGATCGCGTCCCATGTTCGGGCTGGCAGATCCACGGCAACACGGCCTGCGCGGCGGGCCGTTTCACGTTCACCACAAACCTCGACGTGATCGAAACCGGCCGCTGGTGGGCAATTGCGCAGCTCACTCAAAATATATCCTCGGCGGCACGCTGCAAAGGGCCTGCCGCGCGGTAGGGGCCCGTGTCCACCATCAAAATGAACGTGTTACATTCAACACTCGCAGGGCCCAGCATCGCGTCACAGATCAACTCTCCCATGGTGGCAAGGCCGTAGCCCAGAACGCCGCCTTTGGGCAGGATCGCACCCCCGTCAAAGAAGTCGGCTGGATCTGTCGTCGGGTTGCCTTTGCTGTCCACAATTGCGCCCTCAGCCAGCGCCGCGCCAGCCCGCCGCGCCGCATAAATCCACCCGCCAGCAACTTGCCCTGTCGCGCAGTCCAGCACGACTGGCCCCTGTTCGCCTCCCGGAATACCAAGACACCACGGATTTGTCGGCAAGACCGCTTTGCTGCCGCCATAAGGGGCGACCATGCGCCAGCGCTCTCGCGCCCCGCCACCACAAGCGATGAACAGACATCCCGCATCCGACGCCTTTTCGGCAAAGGCGCCCAATCGCCCAGTGTGTCCGGTGTTGCGCACCGCAATTGCGGCAACGCCATGCTTTCGTGCCGCAGCGATACCTGCGTCTGTTGCAACATCCATCGCAAGTATGCCTATCCCACCGCAGCCATCAACATTCACGGTCGCACCGGAACTTGCGGTCACTTTCGGATGGACGTTGGCGACCAAATAGCCACGCCGGAATTCCTCGCCATACTGAAGCGCGCGCATGATCCCATGGGATTCCACGCCGCACAACTCCGCATCCAACAGATGATCAGCGATGGCCTTTGCATAGGAGATATCGCAGCCATTTACCTGCAAAACCTGAACCGCTCGTTCATGGGCCTGCACAATGGGCACCGACACGCGGGCCTCCGCCAAGCGCAGCTTGCTCAAGCGCGTTGCTTCTCGGAATCCTGACTTTGTACCGCTTCAAGGTCCTGAATGGAATGGTGACACTTGATCGTATGGCCCTGTGCGCCATGTTGCCAAGGCGGGGTATCCGTGTCGCAGATCGGCCCGATCTTGCGCGGGCAACGGCGTTGAAACGGACAGCCGCGCGCGGGTGGTGACAGCTCAACCACATCATCAGCACTCAGCGTCGGGGCTGTGTCGGGATCAGGTTCCAGCACGGCGCCCAGCAGAACCTCGGTATAGGGATGCGACGGGGTGCTATAGACATCCGCCGAAGGCCCCAATTCACACAACCGACCTTGATAGAGCACCGCCACACGGTCAGACAGCGCCCGCACAACCGCAAGGTCGTGACTCACGAAAACATAGGTCGTGCCTTGCGTCGCCTTCAGGTCATTCAACAAATCTAAAACGGCAGCCTGAACCGATACGTCAAGCGCCGATGTCACTTCGTCACACAACACCAGATCGGGTTCAGCGGCAAAGGCGCGCGCGATAGCAACACGTTGTTTTTCGCCGCCAGAAAGCTGGCTGGGCAAACGGTCCAGATAGTGAGCTCCAAGGCGGACACGGTCCAGAATATCGGCAGAGCGCTGGTAGAGAGCGTCGCCCGTCAGTCCAAAATACAGCTTCAGCGGCTGTTCAAGAATTTGCGCAATGGTTTGACGCGGATTGAGACTGTCATCAGGGTTTTGGAAAATCAGCTGGATCTTACGCAGATGGTCCGGGCTACGCTGTTCAACCATTGGTGCCAACGCACCCTCGTTGGCCACAGTGATCTTACCACCAGATGGCGGAAGCAACCCTGCGATAGCCTTGAGAATTGTCGACTTTCCTGACCCGCTTTCCCCCACAAGGCCCAGCGTTTCGCCTTTTGCAATGGTAATCTCGATACCATCAACAGTAGGGGCATAGTCGCCATGCCTGCTCAGGATTTTGTCGAGCAGCCCAGGCCGGTGATAGCTGATCACCACGTCTTGCAAATGCAATGCCGCGGGTGCGTTTTCGTCAAGGGTTGCAGGGATTGCGCCGCTGCCAACCAAGGACAGTTTATGGGCGTCCTGATGATGAAAACACCGCACAGCTTCGCCGCTTGGCAGGCGTTCAAGATCGGGGCGGCTGTTGCGGCAACCGTCTTGCGCCAGCGCGCATCGATCCACAAAGGAACACCCGTTCCCCGCGCCACCCGGCGACGGCGGGCGACCATCCAACGCAACCGGCAAACGGGGATCGCTGAGCTTTGGGATCGAGGCCAAAAGCCCGCGCGCATAAGGGTGGATCGGTGCCTTTAGCACCTGTCGCGCAGAGCCTTCCAGCACGACCTCACCCGCATACATCACCACAACACGGTCACAGACCCGCGCAATCGCGCCAAGGTCGTGACTGACATAGACCATCGCCATGCCGCGATCCCGCGCAATGTCGCGGAGCAATTCAAGGATATGGGCTTGCGTGGTGACATCGAGGCCGGTGGTTGGCTCGTCCAGCAACAGCGCTGTTGGTTCACCCGCCAATGCCATCGCGATTGCCGCGCGTTGTTGTTGCCCGCCTGACAACTCATGCGGAAAACGGGTCATGATCGCCTGCGGATCAGGCAAGCGCACTTGTCCGAGTAGTTCCACCGCTTTGGCCGGGTATTGTGCTTCTGCCACGTCAGAATGCAGGCGCAATGCCTCAATAAGCTGCGCGCCAATCCGCAAGGTCGGCGTCAGGGATTGCCCGGAATTCTGCGGGATCAGCGCCAGTTCGCCGCCTCGAATTTTCTCAAGCTCGGTGCGGGTGCGGGCGAACATATCTTGCCCCTGAAAAGCGACGGAACCCTCGAGCAACCTCAGCCCTCGTTTCAGATAACCCATCGCCGCGAGCGCCAGCGTAGATTTGCCTGACCCGCTTTCGCCAACGATGCCGATGCTTTCGCCCGCGTTCACCGTTAGACCGATGTTGCGCAGCACTGGCAGGGTTGCACCAGACATGCCCGTGAACCCAATCGAAATATCTCGCATGCCTATCAATGGTGTCGTCATACCGGTGCCTTTTGTGCGCGATCAATGCCAAGAGCTTTGGCCAAAGCGTCAGCGGTCAGGTTGATCCCAATGATCAACGAAGAAAGTGCGATAACGGGCCCCAGAACGCCCCAGGGTGCGAAGGACATGAAGCCGCGTGCGTCGGCGATCATCAGGCCCCAATCGGGTGTCGGTGGGGACACCCCAAAGCCTAGAAACGACAGGGATGAGAACGCCAGCAGCATCCATGACCAGCGCATTGCGCCTTCGACCATCAATGTGTCTAATACATTGGGCAGCAATTCATGGCGGATAATCGTCAGGCGGCTGTGCCCCCGCGCCCTTGCGGCGGAAATAAAATCGCGCGCTACGACGTCATGTGTCGCAGCACGTGCGATGCGGATCACTGGGATGCCGTAAAAGAAGGCCAGTGTCGGAATCAAAACCTCGATGCCTGTGCCGAACGTCACGATCAACACCAACATTTTCAGGATCCACGGCAAAGACAGGAACGCATCCACAACACGCATCAGAACTTCGTCCACGCGCCCGCCAATTAGTCCAAAGAAGATGCCAACAAGCCCTCCCCATGCGACCGCAATCGGAGTAGCAATGCCTGTGACCAGCAGCGCCTCGCGCCCGCCCAACAAGACGCGGGTAAACACATCGCGGCCCAGATGATCGGTGCCCAGCCAGTGGGTCGCCTCAGGCCCCGTTAGCATCATCGCGCTGTTCATCGCCTTGTAGTCATAGGGCACAATCCAAGGGCTGACCAAGGCCAACACAACATGGAATACCACCAAGAACAGACCAATCGCACCAGAGGGACGCGAGACAACATCTCGTAACACCGAAAGGGTCCGCATCAAACGGGTGTTTTGCTGTGGAGCTACTGCTGTAAGGGTCATCCGCGCCTCATATGCAACGTGCGCAACCGGGGGTTGGCAAACATGGTCAGGATATCGGCCGACAGGTTCACACAAACGTAAACTGTCGCGACGATCAGGGCGATGGCCTGCACAACAGGCAAATCGCGGTCAGAGATGGCGTCAATCATCATCCGTCCCAAACCGGGATAGTTGAACACGACTTCGATCACGACGACCCCGCCCAGAAGCCACGCAATCGTCAGGGCCACGACATTAATCGCAGGCAACAAAGCGTTGGGCAAAGCATGTCTGAACACGATACGCCAGTAAGGCACACCCTTCAACGTCGCCATTTGAATGTAGTCGCCCGCCATCACCTCGATCACCGAAGATCGGACCATGCGCAGGATGTGCGCTGTCATCACCATTGTGAGCACCAAAACGGGAAGAATGATTTCGGGGAAAAACTCTGAAGCCGGCGCATTGGCCGAGGTCAACACAATGCCGGGTAACCATCCCAACCAGACAGAGAAGACAAGGATCAACACTGTGGCCGAGACAAACTCAGGTATGGTCATGGCAAAAATCGCCAGAGTCGAAATCGTCAGATCGACGGGTTGGTCGCGCCAAAGTCCCGTAACAACGCCAAGAAAAATCGCAAGTGGCACCCCTAAAGCGAGCGAACAGGCGGCCAACAAAAGTGAGTTTTTAAGGCGGTTCCCAACCAACTCAGCGATGCTCTTTTCACCATTGGCAGAAACGCCCAAGTCACCACGTACCGCACTGGTGGCCCAGTCAAAGTAGCGTTCAACTGCGGGGCGGTTCAGCCCCTGCGCCTCACGACAATTTTCCAGCAGTTTACCTTTGGCCTCACGCTCCAGAAACGCGGTGCAACTGTCGCCCGGCAACATTTCAACACCCGCGAAAATGATCATTGAAACGATCCAGACCGTGACAATACCCAAAAACAGTCGGCGGAGCAGCATGGCAAGCATGGATTAAAACCTGTTTATTAGGAAAAGAAGGAGCGTGAGGATACCCGCACGCCCCTTTTCGTTGGCGATGCCGAGATTGTAATTACTCGACCGTGATCATGTGCCAGCGCACAGCATCATTCTTGACCTCATCAAGGTTTGATACCCGCGACGATGCACCGACAAGCCTTGTCACTGTGTAGGGGATAAGCGTTCCAGACGTCTCTAGCAGATGCTCTTGGGCCGCGACATAGATTGCCCTACGCTTGTCAAAATCAAGCTCACGGCGTGCCTCGGCCAACATCGCATCAAACTCTTCGTCCTTGTAGTAGCTTTCGTTCCATTTGGCCGTCGACAAATATATCTCGTGCAGCGCCTGATCCGCCGGGCGTTCGTTCCAACGGGTCGCTACCACATCTTTCTTCATCCAGACCTCAGACCAATAGCCATCGGTTGGAGCCTGTACCACGTTTACCCGAATACCGGCAGCAGCAGCCTGTTCCTGATAGGCCACGGCAAGTGTGGGCCATGTGGGTTCAAGCGTGGCAACATAAACATCAATGTCAATTCCGTCTGGATAACCGGCTTCGGTCAAAAGCGCCTTGGCGCGCTCTATATCTTGCGGACAGCTCAACTCAGCGCGGTACTGGTCGTTTGGCTCTACTGGTGTATCACAGGCAACCACACCTTCGCCGCCCAGAACCAGCGCTACCAATTCTTCGCGATTGGCAGCCATACGTACCGCCTGACGAACGCGGATGTCATTGAAAGGTTCCACGTCAGTGCGGAACACGAGGCCGCGCCAGTTCCCTGTGGGAATGGCCTGAACTGTGAAATTGTTAGAACCGGTCAACATGATCTGCTGCTGCGCGGTGATGCCGCGCTCCATGTCAATCTGACCGCCCAAAAGCGCCTGCAAACGCGCTTGGCCGTCGGCGATGCCTATAATTTCCATGCGTGCTACACCGGGCGCGCCTTCCCAATAATTGGGGTTGGCGACCAGCACGGTTGTGCCCTCGGCGTCAAAGGTCTCGACCATAAAGGGGCCAGTGCCATTGCCGGTTGCAGCGATACTGTCGCCTGACCCTTCGTTCAGCATCCGGAGGCGATAGTCCATCAACTGCAACGGCATATCTGCAAAAGGCGTGTCCAGCGTGAATTGAACAGTCATTTCGTCAAGCGCCTCTACGCTGGTGATCATCTGCACTGCAGAACGTGCGGGGCTGTCGCTTTCGGGATCAAGCACGCGGTTGATCGAGTAGACTACATCATCCGCTTCAAATGTAGAACCATCATGGAACATCACACCGTCACGAAGCTCGAAGGTCCAGACCGTTGCGTCCTCATTGGCCTCCCAATTGGTCGCCAGATCTGCTTGCGGCCTGCCATCCAGACCGGGACGGACAAGGCGGCTCATGATCTTTTCAGTGATCTGGAACACGCGTCCCTTTGAAATCGGGTCCAGGCTGGACTGTGCGCCAAAGCCAAGCTCGTGCGCCTGACGGAAAGTTCCGCTTGGTTCGGCTGACGCAAGCCCTGCGGACAGCGCAATCGCCGAAACCATCGTGATTAGTTTTCTCATTGGTCTTCCTCCCATTGTCGCGCAGCTTTGTCGCTGTCGCTTTGACAAGATGTTCCTCCTCGCGCTTGCACATCGACAAACACAAATTGGGCTACTGATAGATATGAAAAACATTATCCATCACTATTTTCCGGCACACATCATGCACCAAGTATTTTTACTTTACAGTCTCAGAACAAATACAGTTCTTTGAGGAGTCCATTTGATAAGAACATGAACGGGCAGGCGTGCAGGGCATCAACTGGTTCTGCGCATTCCCAAGATGCTATCATTGTAAGACCGGATGCGGCGCCAATTATCTTCTTCGTTTTATTCCTCCCCTAAACACCGCTTTTTGGACTATTTCGGCGCGTTCGGCTAAAATCAATTGTCAGGCGCGCCGGTGCGTTCCGTCAAATGGAAAAAAAGGGCTCTATAGATACAGAATTTGCCATCTATTCGCGATAGAAACCTGTGTTGTAAAACAAAAATTTAGCTGCGATCTGTATAGGAACTTAGAGAAATTGAGAGCACTGCCGGTGAATAAAGCAGGAAAGATCATTGCGATTGGCGGCGGGGGCTTCACGCATGGGGTCGATCCTACCTTAGATGACTTCTGCCTCGACTTTGTATCCGCGCAACCCAATGTCGGTTTTGTCGGGCTGGCCAGCCTTGAGTTCGAAGGAAAAATAGAACGTTTTTACGAACGCTTTGGCGGGTATGCGACATCACTCTCTCATTTGTCGCAAGACGCATCAGCTACTGAGGCGAAACTCTGGCTCGCGGGCAAGCATCTCGTCTACTTTGGCGGAGGCAACACCGCTCATCTGATTGCACAGCTTAAGAGAAGGCACCTGGTTCAACTTTTCAGGCGAGCAAATGCCAAAGGCCTTGTGATTGCAGGTGTAAGTGCGGGTGGCGTCTGTTGGTTTGATTGGGTGCTCTCAGATTCAGGCGGCAAGGGCTACGCGCCGCTAGCGGGGCTTGGGTTTGTGGCCTCAGGCGTTTGCCCTCATTACAGCGAAGAGCCTCAACGCGGCCCCGTGTTTGAACGACTGATAACGGATGACCCCTCCCTTTCAGGTTATGCAATAGACGATGGCGCCTGTCTTGTTGCACAGTCAGGCAGAGTGGTTGGATCATTCTCAGCGCGCGATAATGCGGCGGTACACTTCGTGCAAAATATCAAAGGCACAACTACACCTCTCAAACTTGCACCCTACGCCTTTAATCGCTGAACTGGCCCGGTTAGCTCTGCAAAAACTGGCGAGCCTGCGCTTCAATCCACTCACAAACAATGCGCAGCTCTTTACGCTCTCGTGCTTCATTGCGCGTCAACAGATAGAACGCGCGGCTTGGAGCCAGATCAATCGCGTATGGCTTTGCAAGTTGACCCTTCTCAACATCACTTTCCATCAAGGGAAACACTCCAAGCGCTACACCTTGCCCGTCTTTCACCGCGCGCTGAACCATGTTTGAATCCACAATCACAACTTCGCTTTCGGGCTGAAGGTTTGGGCAGCCAGCCTGCGCAAACCAGTTACGCCATTCGCTTCGGTCGTGTTGATGAATGATAGGCCAATTGGCGAGGTCAGAAGGCTGAGAAAGCACTCCGCCCTGCTCAAGAAGTTGAGGGCTCACAATGGGGGAATAACGCACATCCATCAGTTTTGTGGCTTCGAGTTTTTTCCAATCCCCCATGCCCCAGTCAACAGCGATATCGGTCGTCATTTGCGCAGCACTCGTGATGCGCCCACCATGATGCACGACAAGTTCGATATTGGGGTGCTCTTTGGCCAACTTTGACAATCGCTGCCCAAGCCAGCGCGAGCCAAAAATAGGGCCCACTGCGATCGTCACTGTTCTGCGGCTCGCACCGGAATGCAGGTCCACTTCGGCCCGAATATCTTCAAACGCACGTGACAAGACCTTGGCCAGCGAACGGCCCGCATCCGTAAGATCAACGGCGCGGGTCCGACGCTGGAAAAGTTTGCAACCCCAGTCTTTCTCCAGCTGCCTGATCTGGTTGCTCACAGTCGTCGCACTGACGAACAACTCTTCAGCCGCACTTTTGAAGCTCAGATGCCGCGCGGCCGCTTCAAAGGTGCGCAGGGCTGTGAGGGGCAATCGTCTCGTCGGGATGGTCATTGGCGCAACCTTATGGATAAAGATTTTGTAATCTATAGGGTTCGCAAATCTCGTTTGTCAATGCTGTTGGAAAACATGACTTTCAAGCAAATACATAGGTTGAAAGACACAACTCAAGCTTTGATATCGTGAGGCAAAAAGAACGTGAAGATTGCAGTATTCGGCGCTGGCGCGATGGGGTCTCTCTATGCGGCCCGCTTTGCAATGGCTGGCCACAGTGTTGTTGCCGTTGATCCTTGGGAGGCGCATGTCTCTGCAATCAACGCTAGCGGTCTACGCATGCACGGACCCGATGGCGAGCATCATATTAAGGGCATCCATGCCTCTGTTTCACCCAATCTTGCCGAAGCAGCCGAACTTGTTGTCATCGCCACGAAGGCCTCCGCGGTGGGTGCGGCTGCAAAGGCAATTGCCCCGCTCATTCGTGCCAACACAACGGTTTTGACGATCCAGAATGGTCTCGGCGCAGGCGCGCGCATTGCCGAACACCTGCCGCCCGAGAGCACGCTTCTTGGCGTGGCAGACGGTTTTGGAGCTTCGATGGTTGAGCCCGGGTTTGTGCAACACACAGCCATGAAGCTGATCCGTCTGGGAGAGGTTGCAGGCGGCATGACACCGCGCCTCAATGCGATGGAAGATACATGGCAACAGGCAGGTTTCAACGCCAAGGCCTTTGACGATATCCACCAGCTGATCTGGGAAAAGCTGCTGTGCAATGTGACACTATCGGCACCTTGCACTGTCTATGATTGCACTGTCGGAGAGCTTCTCGCAAATGCCGACCATTGGTCGAATGCGCTTGCGTGCACACAAGAGGCCTATGCATGCGGGCTGGCCGAAAACATCCGCTTCTCTTTCGACGATCCGGTCGACTACGTGACAAAATTCGCCGAAGTGGTCGCAAAAGCCAGCCCGTCGATGCGGCTTGATCATATGGCGCGGCGTGCATCAGAAATTGATTTCATCAACGGTGCGATCCCCCCGCTCGGTAAAAAGCACAATATCCCGACACCGATGAACGCGGAACTATCCGCAGACGTGCGGCGACTGGAAGAAGCCTTCCTTGGAGATGCTTCATGAAAATCGCAAGTTTTATTCATGAAGGTCGCGCGCTTTATGGTTTGGTTGATGGTGATAACTTGCGCCCCGTCAGCGCCCGTAAACTGGCGGATTTCCCAACGCTGCGTGCGCTTCTTGATAAAGGGGAGCTGGCAGACTTACCCAGTTTTTGTAACGCAACATCCGTGCCCTTGGCCTCGGTGCAGCTTTTGTCTCCCGTCCCGCACCCGTCCAAAATCCTTTGTGTTGGTTTGAATTACAAAAAGCCCTATCCAGTTGCGGGCACCACGTTTGAGGCCAGCAATATTGTCATTTTCGGGCGACACGACGACAGCTTTGTCGCCCACGGCCAACCGCTGGAAATGCCGCTTGGAGATGCTGGCCTCAGCTACGATTTTGAAGGCGAGATAGCTGTCGTCATTGGCACGCGCTGCCGTCATATCGCCCCAGAGGCCGCCCTAAAGTATGTCGCTGGATATGCCTGCATGAACGAAGGTTCCGTGCGGAATTGGCAGAAACATTCGATCCATGCAGGTAAAAATTTCCATGCCTCTGGCGCGTGGGGTCCTTGGTTGGCAACAGCTGACGAGACCGCCCCGATAAAAGAGATGCGGCTTATCACGCGCGTCAACGGAACTGTCATGCAAGAGACGACCGGGGCCGAAATGATCCACGATCTGCAAAAGCTGATTTCCTACTTGTCCCGCATCACCCAGTTGAACCCGGGAGATGTAATTGCCACCGGCTCGCCCGATGGCACAGGCGGAAGCCGCACCCCAACCGCATTTCTAAAACCCGACGATGTGGTCGAAGTCGAAGTCTCGACGGTCGGCACACTAAGAAACCCCGTTGCCCACCCTCAGACCTGAGCAAACAAGGACACGCGCGATGCACGCCTCTCTCAAGAAACTCCGCTTTTCTGTGAAACCCATTCCCGTCGAAGGAAACCGCCCCTTAGAACTGGCGCGCACAATGGCCGTTCATCCCCTGACCTATCAGGAGTTGCCCTATGACCCGGAGTATTCGCTCTATGCAGGCCGCCTGACGCCAGAGAAAATGTCAAACGCCACGCCTGATGAAATGTATTGGAAAGCACGCCAGGAGATCATTTTTCGCCATACCGGCGAACATCCCTACCAGATTGCCGGGCCAGATGCGTTGACGCTCTTGCAGCGAATTTTTCCGCGCGATGTGTCTAAGGTCAAAACAGGGCGTTGTTCCTATCAGTTCGCCTGCTACGATGACGGCGGGATGATCACCGACGGCCTGTTGCTGCGCGTTGCAGACGATGTCTTCTGGTTCGCACAAGCTGATGGCGATCTCTTCTCATGGTATAAAGCACACGCAATCGGGCTTGATGTCACGATCAGCGATCCTGACGTTTGGGTAAGCCAAATTCAGGGGCCGCGCTCCATGGAGCTTTTGGAACATCTGCTTGACGGCGACATGCCAAACCCGTGGCGCTATTTTGATTGGACCGAAGTTTCAATGGCGGGCGAGAAGGTGATTATCAGCCGCACGGGCTTCACCAATGAGCTGGGTTGGGAAATCTATTTCCGCCCCGAAAACAACATCGAGATGCTCGGAGATCTGATCCTTGAAGAAGGCGCAAAAAAAGGCATGATCCTGACGGCGACGCCCGGCTTTCGCTGTCGTCGGATTGAGGCAGGCTTGCTGTCAGCAGGTCAGGACTTCACGCCAGACACAACGCCATTCTCAGTTGGTTTGGGCAAGTTTATCAACTTTGACTGCGGCGATTTTATCGGCCGCAATGCCCTCGTGGGCGCCGACAAAACCTGCCGCAGCTGGGGCATACGCGTCGAAGGCGGCATAGCGCTGCGTGGCCAAACGCTAGAGCAAAACGGCAAAATCGTTGGCCGCGTCACCTCAAGCACATGGTCCCCTTTTCAAGTGTGCGGCGTCGGGATCGCCCATCTAACGGGGGCAGACTTGGGGCCAGGCGATATCGTCGAAGTTCACTGCAACGATGGCAGCCTGCACCGCGCGGAGATATGCACATTGCCGATGTATGATCCCAAGGGCGAGCTTGTCCGCGGCATCAACACGACAATCCCCCACGCGCCCGAGCCTTGGGTTGGCATCCCAACTACCGCAAGACTGGCGACTGGCACCTGAACATACACTCCAAATTCAGCGGACATGGGAGCACATGCAATGTTGCGCGACGTTGAGCTATCAGATCGATATGATCTGACGAAATTGTCTGTTCTCCTGTCGGGCACACAGGCGCTCGTGCGGGCGACATTAATGCAGCGCGCGCGGGATGAGGCGGAAGGTCTGGATACTGCGGCTTATGTCTCTGGCTACCGAGGATCGCCCTTGGGCGCTGTGGATGCGGCATTCCAAAGCGCGGCTAAGCTGTTGGAGCCTGCGCACATCAAGTTCCAAGCGGGGCTGAACGAAGATATCGCAGCCACAGCGATTTGGGGAACACAGCAAGCCGAACTGCGCGGCGAAGGGCTCTATGACGGGGTCTTTGGCTTTTGGTATGGCAAAGGTCCTGGCGTCGACCGCTCTGGCGATGTGTTGCGCCATGCCAACCTTGCGGGTTCATCGTCCTTGGGCGGTGTTCTGGTCGCCGCAGGTGACGATCACACCTGTGAAAGCTCCACCACCTGCCATCAATCCGAGCTCGCGCTGATCGACGCGATGATCCCGATCTTGTCGCCAGCAGGGGTTCAGGAGCTGTTGGATTTTAGTATTCATGGCTGGGCCATGAGCCGTTTTTCTGGCTGTTGGGTCGGGCTGAAATCAGTCAAAGACACCATCGAAGCGACAGCCGTTGTTAACGCCGATCCAGCGCGCGTAAAGCTGCATGTCCCTTCTGATGTCGTCTTGCCATTTAGCGGGCTCAACATCCGCCTCGGCGACACGCCACAAGAGCAAGAAGCCCGCCTTCACGACCACAAGATCCCCGCAATACAAGCCTATGCACGCGCCAACGCACTGGATCATCGCGTGCATGGGGCGGCCTCAGCGCGGGTCGGCATCGTCTCTTCTGGCAAGAGCTGGCTTGATACGGCGCATGCGCTGGAAATGATGGGTCTCAGCACGGCTAATCTCGAGCAAATGGGCATCACAACCTACAAGGTCGGGCTTGTCTGGCCGTTGGACCAGCAGAGTTTTCAAGACTGGGCAGAAGGCCTTGATACCATCATCGTGGTTGAGGAAAAACGTCCAATTCTTGAGCCGCAAGTGCGCGAAGCAGCCACGCGCGCAACCGTGATCATCGGCGCTAAAGACACCAACGGCGATGTTCTTTTCCCTTCGACGATGGATTTGAACCCCGCAAAGATCGCACTGGGACTGGCGCGCGCCTTGGGCCTGAGCGGGCTTAATATGTCCGCAACACGCCCAAAGATCGAGCGTTTGCGTGCACTTGCGATGCAAGACAAACTCTCAGGTATGATCGAGCGGAAGCCATGGTTTTGCGCAGGTTGTCCCCACAGCAGCTCAACCAAATTGCCCGAAGGTGCGCGCGCCTATGCGGGGATTGGCTGTCATTACATGGCGCAATGGATGGACCGTGAGACCAGCGGCCACACCCATATGGGCGGCGAAGGGGCAAACTGGATCGGCGAATCCCGGTTTTCCAAACGCGTCCACGTTTTTCAGAATATGGGAGACGGAACCTACAACCATTCTGGCAGTCTGGCCGTAAAGGCCGCTGTCTATTCTGGCGCGAACATCACTTACAAGATCCTCTACAATGATGCCGTCGCCATGACGGGAGGACAAACGCACGAGGGTGGGATGTCCCCCTTCCAGATTGTGGCCGAGCTAACCGCCTTCGGGGTGCGCAAAGTCGTTGCCGTCATTGATGAAAAAGAAGATGTTCCTGCCCTTCCCAAAGATGTGCCTATCGTTTTGCGCAAAGACTTGGACCGCGTTCAACGCGAGTTGCAGGCCATCGAAGGTGTCACGGCCATCGTCTACATTCAAACCTGTGCTGCCGAAAAGCGCCGCCGCCGCAAGCGTGGTCAATTTCCCGACCCGGACAAACGCGTGTTCATCAACCCAGCCGTCTGCGAAGGCTGTGGAGATTGTGGCAAGGCTTCCAACTGCGTCGCCATTCTGCCGCTCGAAACGCCCTTAGGGCGCAAACGCAAGATCGACCAATCAAGCTGCAACAAAGATTTCTCCTGCCTCAACGGCTTCTGCCCAAGTTTTGTGACGATTTCAGGGACAAAACCAAAAGTGCAGCTCGCATCCGAACTTTCGCTGCCCGATTTGCCCGATCCAGCCCTGCCCGCGCTCACCGGCGTCTGGAGCATCCTGATCACCGGGATAGGCGGTACAGGTGTCGTGACCGTCGGCGCACTTTTGACGATGGCGGCGCATCTGGAAGGCAAAGGCGCGGCAGAATTGCAAATGGCAGGGCTCGCCCAAAAAGGCGGGGCAGTTTCGATTCATTGTCGCATTGCGCCCACACCCGAAGACATCAAAGCAACCCGACTGGCCGCGGGCGAAGCCAACGCAGTCATCAGCGGTGATCTGGTTGTCACCGCAGCGCAAAAATCGCTTGAATTGATGCAGCTTGGCAAGACGCGCGTTCTGGCCAGCACACATGAGGCGATGACGGGTCAGTTCACACTTGAGCCAGGGTTTCACATTCCGCAAGAAGGATTGCTGCAAGCCGTAGAAAACCGTGTAGGTGCAAACGCGGTGCAAAGGATTGATGGTGTCGCAGCCTCCAAGCAGTATTTGGGCAACAGCATCTACAGCAATGTTCTGCTACTCGGCGCCGCGTGGCAAGCGGGCTTTATCCCTCTGAGCCGCGAAGCTCTCCATAAGGCGATTGAGCTCAACGGAGCAGGCGTTGATGGCAACTTGCGCGCCTTTGAAATCGGCCGCTGGATGATTGCTGCGCCTGCCCTGCCAAAGCCAAGCGTGTTGACAGCGTCCTCAGAAGAAAACAGGCTTGAAAGCCTCGCAAAATTCCTGACGGACTACCAAGGGCCCAAATTGGCAAAGCGTTTTCTGACCCTCGTTGGCCAGGCCGCACAAGCTGAAAACGCAAAGCAGCTTAACGGGTTTTCAGAGGCCGTCGCGGAAGGTTGGTTCAAGCTTTTGAGCTACAAAGACGAATATGAGGTTGCGCGCTTGCACAGTACATTTCTGGATGATGCACTCGCACAAGAGTTTGAGACAGTCGGCAAGATAAAGTTCCATCTCGCACCGCCCCTCTTTGCGCGCAAAGACAAAGCTGGCCATCCGATCAAAACAGAATTTGGCCCATGGATGCGACCTGCCTTTCGTGTGTTGGCAAAGCTCAAGATTTTGCGCGGCACGATGTTTGATGTTTTCGGTTACACGGCAGAAAGACAATTTGAGCGACGTTTGATCGAAGACTATGAGCGAGATATCATCGCAATCTTTCAAAGGCTCTCCGTCGACAATTTGAATGACGCTATTGCACTCGCAAAATTGCCCACAATGATCAAGGGCTTTGGGCATGTGAAGCAAGCGAACGCCGAGCTAGCCGCGAAGGAAAGGACCCGCCTAATTGCTCAATTCCACCCAAAAAATTGACTGTCTAGGGTCAGGACCCATAAATCGGCTTGATGCTGACGCATTGCTATGATTCAGGACCCCCAAATATTTGGGGGGTATGATGAGCAATCTGTATTGGCTGAGTGAGGAACAAATGGGACGGCTTAAACCGCACCTCCCCAAGAGCCGAGGTAAGCCGCGGGTAGACGACCGGCGCGTATTGAGCGGAATTATCTTTATTAATCGCAATGGTTTACGTTGGAGTGATGCTCCCGCGGAATATGGTCCGCCCAAGACATTGTATAACCGTTGGAAGCGATGGAGTGACATGGGTGTGTTCGCGCGGATCATGA
>Ga0115562_1000491_pt1 | contig 30006 bp, 24 predicted proteins | sample COGITO_mtgs_1105_6_FD_87200 | JGI IMG/M metagenome (GOLD analysis project Ga0115562, IMG submission 87200) | Pelagic marine microbial communities from North Sea - COGITO_mtgs_110516 | ecosystem: Environmental > Aquatic > Marine > Epipelagic | place: Germany:Helgoland, sampling site Kabeltonne...
CAGAGTTTTATCTGATGCAGTCAAGGGCACTGTTGGCCCTGCGCACAGACAATAATTTGGCGATCCGCGAGTTTCAGGCCCAGCTGGACAACAATATTCACCGCCCTGAGGCAGTTAAATATGGCCTGGCACTGGCTCATACCAGAGCTGGTAACTACAAGCAGGCCCGAGCGCTGTTAGTTGACCTTATCAGCAGCGACCCATCACAGCTGAGTTTTCACCATGCAGATATAGAGCTGTCTATTGCTCAGCAGCAGTACCCCCAGGCACTGGCACAGGTGAATAAGTTACTGCGCATCAGCCCCAATAACTACCCATTGATTAGATTAAAATCCGAAGCTCTGTGGCAGGCTCATCGCTATGAACAGGCCAGCGACGTGCTGACGGACCTGAGCAGAATCAGACCAGAGGACCCTATGGTCTGGTATCAGCTGGCCGAAGTTCGCGGTTTAGCGGGGAATATTTCTGGAGTACATCAGGCTCGGGCAGAGTACTTTATTCTGGTGGGTGCCTTTGATCGAGCGCGCAAACAGCTCGGCCTGGCCATAAAGCTTGTGGCCGCGGACTTTAAGCGCTCGGCAATCATTCGCCAGCGTCTGGTTGATATAGCTGATATGGAAGAGAGAATCGAGAGGTTATAGCCCTAAGCTGATTAATAGCCCTAAGCCGGTTAATAGCCCTAAGCTACCAGAGGTTACTAATCAAACCCCCTAAACCTTAAAATTCATCATGCGCTCCAGAGATGTAAATGCCTGGGCGCCAATATCGGCATTCACCTCAATCTCATTGCTGCCCTGCTTCAGGCAGTCGCGCAAATTTTGCAGACTATTCATGCCCATCCAGGGACAGTTAGCGCAGCTTCGACAGTTGGCACCGCTGCCGCCAGTGGGCGCAATCAGCAGCTGCTTATCCGGCACTGCCTGTTGCATCTTGTAGAAAATACCCTGGTCTGTCGCCACAATCATCTGTCGATGAGGCAGCTTTTGCGCCGCAGTAATAAGCTGGGAGGTTGATCCCACCATATCCGCAATATCAACCACAGATTCAGGGGATTCCGGGTGGACCAGCACGGCAGCTTCCGGATAGACCTTCTTTAAGTCCAAAATGCCCTTGGCCTTAAATTCTTCATGAACAATACAACTGCCGTCCCACATCAGCATATCGGCACCGGTATTTTTCTGCACATAGCCGCCCAGATATTTATCCGGTGCCCAGAGTATTTTCTCCCCCAGGGCATCCAGATGGTCAACTACCTGCAGAGCAATACTCGAGGTTACCACCCAGTCAGCCCGGGCTTTAACAGCGGCGGAGGTATTGGCATAGACCACCACAGTGCGATCCGGATGCTGGTCACAGAAGCGGGCAAACTCATCGGCCGGGCAACCCACATCAAGGGAACAGGTGGCCTCCAATGTGGGCATCAGCACTCGCTTGTTGGGAGTCAGGATCTTGGCGGTTTCGCCCATAAACTTGACCCCGGCAACCACCAATGTGTCAGCGGCGTGACTGTTGCCAAAGCGGGCCATATCCAATGAATCGGAAACCACGCCCCCGGTCTCTTCAGCCAGTGCCTGAATCAGTGGGTCGGTATAATAATGGGCAATAATGACAGCATTCTTTTCAATCAGCAGAGACCTTATCTCGTCCTGCAACGCAACAGCATCTGCGGCATCGATAGATGTCTCAGTTGGCACCAGATCCAGATATTGCTCCACCAGTTTTTGATGGTCCGGATTGTCGGCGACGGTATTATTTTGCTGCTGGTTTTCCATGCTGGAACCCGTGGCTACATTCTTGACAGCCAGTAAACCACGGCAGTCATGACAATTAGGAGTACAGCAACAACGGCAATAGCGTCCGCTTTAGAATCGCCACTATTGTCTTGTTCAGGTAGGTTGCTCATAAATAGCCTCTGTATATAAAGTTTAGCCACTGCAATGCTCGAACAGAGCAGAATATTGGGTTCAAATTTTGAGGCGGCATTCTAACAATCTAATTCTCGACTGTCGCCCTTTCCAGCACCCCAGATAGGCAGAAAAGCAGCTTCTAATCCAAATCCGCTGAGGCAAGGCCCTTATTCCATTACTATATCGACATATAGGTAAATAATAATTTAAAAGAATAACCACTACCGCTATCATTACGCCCCCGAATAGAAGGCCAGAGATTCAACCTAAATCTATGTATAGATACGACCAATACGATCAGACAATTGTTGATGAGCGCGTTGCTCAATATCGTGACCAGACTCAGCGTTACCTGGCAGGCACCATTAGCGAGGAGGAATTTCTTCCCCTGCGTCTGCAAAATGGACTCTATGTTCAGCGCCTCGCACCTATGTTACGGATCGCCGTCCCCTATGGCCTGCTATCCAGCCAACAGATTCGCAAGCTGGCCCATATTTCCCGCAAATATGACAAAGGCTATGTGCACTTTACTACCAGGCAGAATATCCAGCTCAACTGGCCCCAACTAGAAGAAGTGCCAGATATTCTGGCCGAGCTGGCCTCAGTTGAAATGCATGCCATCCAAACCAGTGGCAACTGCATTCGCAACACCACAACTGATCAGTATGCCGGCGTCGCTGCCGATGAGATTGAAGATCCCAGACCCTGGTGTGAAATTATCAGGCAATGGTCGACCCTGCATCCAGAGTTCGCCTTTTTGCCGCGCAAGTTCAAGATCGCTGTGTGCGGCTCGGAAGAGGACCGCGCGGCATTTCTGCTCCATGATATTGGCATCCAGCTGGTAACCAACGATCAGGGGGAATCTGGCTTCCATATTTTTGTCGGTGGAGGCCTAGGTCGCACCCCGGTGATTGCCTCCTCTATTCGAGAGTTCTTACCCAGGGAACACCTGCTGACCTATCTGGATGCCATACTTCGGGTTTACAACCGCTACGGCAACCGTGATAACAAATACAAGGCGCGAATTAAAATACTGGTAAGAGCCTGGACCGTTGAGGTTTTTGCCGAGCGCGTAGAGTCAGAATGGGCCCATTTAAAAGATGGCCCTGCCACCCTGACCGGTGACGAGATTGAGCGCATGAAGAGCTTCTTCACCATGCCCGATTACAAAACAGTGGATGCACAGGCTCTAGATTCAGAGCTACAGCAAACCGCTGGGCAAAATAAAGCTTTTGCCCGCTGGCTTGAGCGCAATACAAGAACCCAAAAGCAAGCCGGCTACAGATCTGTCAGCCTGTCCTTAAAACCCGCAGGCGTGGCCCCGGGAGATGTGACTGACCAGCAGCTGGAAACCATTGCCGATCTTGCCGACCGCTTCTCCTTTGGCGAACTGCGCTCCACCCACAATCAGAATATTGTGCTGACCGATGTGCTGGTCTGCGAACTCTTTGAGCTCTGGGAACTGGCCAGAGCCGCCGGACTGGCAACCCCAAATATAGGCACCATCAACGATATGATCTGCTGCCCTGGTGGTGATTACTGCTCATTGGCCAATGCCAAATCCATACCAGTGGCTGAAGCCATTCAGCGCAAGTTTGATGATCTGGATTATGTCTATGATCTGGGTGATCTGGAGCTTAATATCTCCGGCTGCATGAATGCCTGTGGCCACCATCATATTGGCCATATCGGAATTCTCGGTGTAGATAAAAAAGGTGAGGAATGGTACCAGATTCAAATTGGTGGCAGCGCCAGCAAAGATGCAGCCCTGGCCAAGGTGTTGGGCCCCTCTCTATCCAGAGAGGCAGTGACCGACAGCATAGAAAAACTGCTGGATGTCTATGTTGAAAACCGCCTTGAAGGGGAAACTTTTTTAGCCGCGTATAAGCGCATTGGCATCGATAAATTCAAGGAGCGAGTGTATGCCCCAACTGCTTAAAGACGGCCAGGTTATAGATAATCCCTGGCAGATAATCGAAGCTAATGACGAGGCGGATCAAGAGGCTTTGCCAAGCGGTGATATTCTGGTGCCATTATCAATGTGGCTAAACAACCAGTCAGTATTGGAAAACCACAGTGGGGCGGTGGGACTATGGATCAATGGTGACGAAGAGATTGAAGGGATTGCCCAGTCAATTGTGACAGCGCCAGTAATAGCCATAAACTTCCCCAAGTTTGTCGATGGCCGCGGCTTTTCAGTCGCCCGCCTGCTGCGGGATCGCTATGGTTTTAAAGGAGAGTTGCGCGCCGTCGGACAGATCATTCGCGATCAGCTATTCTTTCTTAAGCGGTGCGGGTTTAATGCCTTTGAGTTTGACTCAGAGATTGATCTGGACGAAGGTGCACAATCGCTGGCAGATTTCTCCGATGCATACCAGGTCGCCGCAGATCAACCAGAGCCATTATTTAAAAGACGGTAAAGGTCGTTTCCAGCGACCATTCAGGCAGCTTACAGGCACATAGCAAATAGGCAGGTAAAATGGATCATCATGTTATCCAGATTTTCTTTCTGATTTTTAGCGGTGGCGCCGTACTGGCTTCACTGGCACTGTTCACCCGTCAACCGCTGCTGGTCGCTTACATTGCTCTGGGCGCCACCATGGGGCCCCACGGCCTCGGCTGGGTCACAGATGTAGATCTGATCGGCCAGATCGCCAGCATTGGTATTATCTTCTTACTATTTTTGCTGGGTCTGGATATGCAGCCCCAAGTCCTGTGGCGAGTGCTGCGCCAGGTCACTCACATCACATTGATTAGCTCAATGCTATTTGCCGCAGTCGGCTTCTCGGTTGCCTACCAGTTTAATTTCGGCTTTGTTGAATGCCTGATTATCGGTGTTTCAATGATGTTCTCCAGTACCATTATCGGCATTAAATTACTGCCCACAACCGCCCTGCACCACAAGCATTCCGGCGAGCTTATGATTGGTATGCTGCTAATGCAGGATTTTCTGGCTATCTTTGTGCTGCTATTGCTGATCTCCGATGTGTCAGGCAGTACGGGGCTGATGCACTTTGGCCGCAGCCTGATTGCCCTGCCGCTGCTAATCGGTGGTTCCGTGGTTGTGGTCCGCTATCTGTTGCAACCGCTGTTTGCGCGCTTTGATCGCATCGGTGAGTATATCTTCTTGCTGGCCATTGGCTGGTGTCTTGGGGTTGCAGAGCTGGCGGAAGTTATTGGCCTGTCCCGGGAAATTGGCGCCTTTATTGCCGGTATTTCTATAGCCACCAGTCCTATCGCCCAATATATAGCGCTCAATCTAAAGCCATTGCGGGACTTTTTCCTGATATTGTTTTTCTTCTCCCTTGGCGGCGGCTTCGATCTATCGTTGATTCCCCATATTATTGTGCCGGCGCTGTTACTGGCTGGAATTATGCTCAGCTTAAAACCACTGGTCTATCGCTATCTACTCAGGGCCCAGAGTGAAACCAACAAGCTGTCCTGGGATATTGGCTTTAGACTGGGTCAGAACAGTGAGTTTTCTCTGCTGATTGCCTATATCGCCTTCAATACCCAGCTAATCGGCAATAACGCCTCGCATCTAATACAGGCCGCCGCCATTATCACCTTCTTGATTTCCAGCTATATAGTGGTCTTCAACTTCCCCAGCCCTATCGCCCTGTCAGATCGGCTGCGCAGAGATTAACCCGGTGCAGGGATTATTTTCTGCTATTCTGATATTGATCGAGTGACGCAGGGTTAGCTGGGCTGGGATTTACAGGAGCCAACAACAGCCCGGCAATGGACTAGCAACAGTGACAAACAGGATGTTTATCAATGATTGATCAGAGCGCACCGGCTACAAAACCAAATAGCAGTCATTCAACAATCGTCGGAGAGCTGCCCGGCAACAGCTTTAACGACTACCGTATCAGCACAGATCTCTCCTCTGAACTGCGGGTTGCCACCCTGGCCTACTTCAGCATTCAGCAGGAATTTAACCATATTGGCAAAGCCATTAAATCCGGGGCAACACCGAAGATCGAGCGCATTAGTCCATTGCTCGAGGCTCTGGTCGCCAGTGTTATCCGCAATCCTGCCGCCGGTGTCTGGTTGGCCAGGCTCAAGAGCAAAAGCAGCTACGCCCATCGCCACTGTATTTCATGCGCAATACTCTGCGCGGTGATGGGTCGCCAGTTGGGGCTGGATGAAGACGCCATGTTTGAGCTCGGTCTGGGCGGTCTGTTTATGGATAGTGGCAAACTACTATTGCCCGACAGTCTGCTGCGCAAAACCCAATCATTGACAGAGGAAGAACAGCGGGAGACCCACAGCCACACAGAACTTGGCCTCAAAGCTGTCAAGCGGGCCGGGCTGCCCGATAGGGTTGTGCAGGTGATTCAACATCATCATGAGCGTTTTGATGGCTCTGGTTATCCAGCTGGTCTAAAAGGCACTGATATACCCCTCTATGCGCGAATTGCTGCTATTGTCGACTGCTACGACGCCATGACCAGCCCGAGATACTACGCCACGCCAATCCCCCATTCCGAAGCCATTATGAAACTGGCCAGCTGGCGCAAAACCCTGTTTCAAAAGGAATTGGTAGATACCTTTATTCAGGCTATTGGGCTTTACCCGCCGGGTTCATTGGTAGAGCTGACCAATGGCGAGGTTGCTGTGGTCAGTGAATTTAGGCCAGGAATGGGCCGCAAGCCTGAATTAACAGTGATATTGAATCGGGAAAAAAAACGCCTGCCGCGCAAGAAAGTGATTGTTCTTACGGGCAAAGAAGGCACTATAGATATTGCCAGAAACCTGCCCCCGGATGCCTATGATCTGGATCCGGAAGCATTGTTTTGACAGGATAAAAAGCAACCGCCTGCAAAGCCCTACAGCTGCTTATGGCTATTCTGGGTCAGTCGCGCCCACCATTTTAGCATCAGGCGATCTGCGCTCTGCTCAGCGGCCAGTCCCAGACGCTCATGGATTTTCTTTTTGCGCTCAAACACCACCTCAAACAGACGCGCCTCTTTGCTGCGGGTCACCAGATAATCATCGCTGGTTTGAATGCCATCCACCAGAGCCAGATCCAGTGCCTGAGTGCCGTACCAGGTTTCCCCGGTAGCAATCTTGTCGATATCCACCTTGGGTCTCATGGTCGATACATGGGACTTAAACAGCACATGCACCTCTTCCAGCTCGGCTACAAACTTCTTGCGCGCCGCATCTGTGTTCTCACCCAGCATGGTCATGGTGCGCTTGTATTTGCCCGCGGTTAAAATCTCGTAGTCCACATCATTTTTCTTGAGCACCTTGCTGAAGTTAGGCATCTGGGCAACCACACCAATCGAGCCAATTACCGCAAAGGGTGCGGCGAGGATCTTATCCGCCACACAGGCCATCATATAGCCACCGCTGGCAGCCACCTCATCGACGCAGACAGTCAGGGGAATCTTTGCCTGGCGCACCCGGTCTAGCTGACTGCTGGCAAGGCCATAGCTGTGGACCATGCCCCCGGGGCTCTCCAGCTTGACCACTACCTCGTCATTGCTGGTGGCCTGAGTCAGTACCGCTGTCACCTCCTCGCGCAGATGACTGACCGCAGAGGCGCTCACATCACCCACAAAGCTCAGCACAAACACCCGACTCTTCACCTCTTCCTCTGCTTCGGCATCGGCTTTATGGGCTTTCTTGTCTAATTTGGCCTGCTTCTTTTTCGCCTTGTGCAGCTTTTTCTCTTCCGCTTTTTGCATCGACTCATCCATGGTGGCAATAAGCATTGCCTCAGACATATCATCGAACTGTTGATTTAGCGGCGTAATTTCAAGGTGGCCCTTATCGGCACTATGTTTGTGTTTTTGGCTGGCACCCAGGCTGATAATAATCACTACAGCAACCACCACAGTGGCCGCCTTGGCCAGAAATAACCCATACTCAATTAAGAATTCCAACACTTACTCCAGACTGGTTCAAAAGATAAATTATAGTTTAGTTTTCCAGACCCTACTGCGTCCCGGCCCTGGCCTCATCGACAAACTGCTGTATTAACTGCCCCGACATAATGGTTGAAGGGGGAATTTTAAAAGGCAGCTGATCATAGGGGAACCAGCCCGCCTCGCTGATCTCGACACCATCGACACGAATATCATCGGTCACAGCCTCCGCGATATAACCGAGCATCAGCTGGCCGGGAAACGGCCATGACTGGCTGCCCACATAGCGGATATTAGCGATCTTAACGCCCACTTCTTCAAACACTTCCCGATGCAGAGCCTGCTCACAACTCTCACCAGCCTCCACAAATCCGGCCAGGGTACTAAACATTCCCTCTGGCCAACTCGGTTGGCGCGCCAGTAAACAATGATCACCTCTGGTGACTACTACAATCACACAGGGAGAGATGCGCGGGTAATTATTAATATTGCAGGGCTCACAGCGCATGGCATGCTCTGAGTCGGAAGCCTGCATGGCAACGCCACAGCTACCACAGAACTTGTGGCTATCCTGCCAGCCGAGCAACTGTACCGCCCGACATGCCATGGTAAACTGTTCATCGCTGGCCCCTACCAGAAGACTGCGCAGCTCGACCAGTTTAAATCCAGGGGCAGCTTTGGCTTCGGGCATCAGCTCCCAGACATGACAGTCCACCGCCTGGTACTGTCCCAGCAGCAGCCGTCGCTCACAGAAAAACTTCAATTGATCCGCAGACTCATGGTCAATTAAAAGATTATTCCCTTGACCCTGATCAGCTGGAACCAAAATATTTCCCCCGACCACGGCTAAAATCCATTTCGTCTCTGTATTTAGGGCTGTAGGGTTAGCATGAAAGCCATTGAGAACCTCTGATTGTGACAATTTCTTTACGCCTTATAGGTCAGCATTATTATGGCTCTTAACGCTTGCAATGTCTTGGCGTCGACGCTAAGGTTTGAGCCTGATTTTTACCTAGTCTAGCACGAATAAAAACAGCCTACTGCCAGTCTTTTAAAGGCAGGCAATGGTAAAGAAATCAAAACAATCCAAATTTAGGAATAACAAATGACACCTACATTAACCCAAGCGTTTAAAAAGAATTTTCTTGGCAATTCACCGGGATGGTATGAGGCAGCCATTATTGCGTTTTTGCTAATAAACCCAATCTGTCTCTATCTGTTTGGTCCATTTGTGACTGGCTGGATGTTGATTGGAGAGTTTATTTTCACATTGGCCATGGCTCTAAAATGCTACCCATTGCAGCCCGGCGGCCTGCTGGCAATCGAAGCCGTAGTGCTCGGCATGACAAGCCCTGAGGCTGTTTATCAGGAAACCGTCAGCAACTTCCCGGTAATTATGCTGCTGATGTTTATGGTGGCCGGCATTTATTTTATGCGCGATATGCTGCTGTTTACCTTCACCAGAATCCTGCTAGGGGTTAAATCCAAGACCTTATTGTCATTCCTGTTCTGCGCTACTGGGGCAATATTGTCCGCTTTTCTCGATGCGCTAACAGTCACCGCAGTACTGATTACTATTAGCGTTGGCTTCTACTCTGTCTATCACAAGGTGGCCTCAGGCAAGAAAATTGTCGATGACGGCCATGACCATAGCGATGATCAGAGCTTGATTTCAAACCACAGACAAAACCTCGAAGACTTTCGCGCCTTTCTGCGCAGCCTGATTATGCACGGCGCTGTAGGTACAGCTCTGGGTGGAGTGATGACACTGGTGGGCGAACCACAGAATCTGCTGATTGCAGAGCGAGCGAGCTGGGACTTTATGGAATTCTTCTTGCGTATGGCGCCAGTGACCTTGCCTGTTTTTGCCTGTGGCCTGATAACCTGTGTGTTACTGGAAAAAACAAAAATTCTTGGTTACGGCGCCACTCTTCCCGATGAAGTGCGTCAGGTTTTGCAGGAATCGAGCGACTACGAAGACTCCAAACGTACGGTGTATGACAAAGCTGCACTTGTTACACAGGGTATTGTCGCTGTTATTCTAGTGCTCTCTCTGGGCTTTCATGTAGCTGAAGTGGGCGTTATTGGGTTGATGGTTATTGTGCTGCTGACTGCCTTTAACGGCATTACTGAAGAGCACCGCATTGGTCATGCCTTTGAAGAGGCCCTGCCCTTCACTGCGCTGCTGGTTGTATTTTTTGCCATTGTTGCTGTGATCCATGAACAACATCTGTTCTCACCCGTGATTGGCTGGGTACTGGCAATGGATGAGTCAATTCAGCCAGGTATGTTCTTCCTCGCCAATGGTCTGCTGTCAGCCATCAGTGATAACGTCTTCGTGGCAACTGTTTATTAACGAAGTAAAAGCAGTTTTCGATGCTGGTGATATTAGCCGCGAGCACTTCGACAAACTGGTTATCGCCATTAATACAGGGACCAACCTGCCAAGTGTTGCCACACCAAATGGTCAGGCAGCATTCCTTTTCCTGCTGACCTCTGCACTGGCGCCATTGATTCGACTGTCCTATATGCGCATGGTGATTATGGCCATGCCCTACACCATAGTGCTTACCATCGTGGGCTTTTTCGGTGTTATGTACAATATCTAGTTATTGATGATAATAAAAAAAGGCCGGGTTATTGCTAACCCGGCCTTTTTTATTTCTGGAATACTAGTTACAGGCCATATTGACGGGCCGCAAGGTCACGCATAATTTCCTCCGAACCACCACCAATAGCATTGACCCGCACCTCGCGATAAATTCGCTCAACCCGGTTGCCGCGTATATAACCAATGCCGCCCAGTATCTGCATCGCCTCCCGGGCGCAGAACTCCATGGTCTGACTGCACTGCACCTTGAGCAAGGCAATATCACCAGCACTCTCAGTGCCAGACTGAAACTGTTTACACACTATTTGCAGATAGGCCTGAGTCGCATTGATACGCATTTTCATATCGGCAATCTTGTGGCGAATCACCTGATGATCCGCCAGGCGCTGACCAAAGGTTTTGCGCTCTCTGGCCCAGGCCACTGAATCCTCCAGACAGACCCGTGAAAAGGCCTCCATAGACGCAGACATAGCCAGGCGCTCAGAGTTAAAGTTATTCATAATAACGCTAAAGCCCTTATTCTCTTGGCCCAGCAGATTGCCCACAGGCACCCGCACATTATCAAAGTAAATGGTGGCAGTATCAGAACACCACCAGCCCTGTTTCTTATCCAGCGCCGTGCGCGAAACCCCCTCCGCATCCGCGGGAATCAATAATGTAGACACACCACCAGAGCCTTCACCGCCAGTGCGCACTGCAGTGGTAAACCAATTGGCATTCATGCCACCGGTAATATAGGTTTTAGAGCCATTGACCACATAATGATCGCCGTCCAGTCGCGCTGTTGTTTGCAGCTGCGCCACATCTGAACCACCGCCTGGCTCGGTAATGGCCAGGCTAATGCGCTTGGTGCCTGCCAATACAGGGGGCGCTACCATTTGTTTAATTTCATCAGAGCCAAAGTTAATCACCGGGGGCAGTCCAATACCATGGACCATCAATGTCGCAGCCACACCACCCACAGCAATACGCGCCATCTCTTCATTGAGAATAATGCCGTGCCAGACATCAATGCCCTCAGACACACCGCCAAACTCCTCTGGATAGCCAAGCCCTAAAAGGCCCACTTCAGCGGATTTGGTCCACAGCTCGACCGGGATGCAGCCATTTTCATCCCAGTCCTCGGCATAGGGAATCACCTCGCGATCAAAGAAACGTCGCAGCTGGGCGCGCCATTCATGATGCTCCGCGGTCAGGCTACTGTTGGGTAATCTTGCGCTGTCAAAATCAAGAGCCATAGTTGTTCCCCAATGATTAACTGATAAAAACTAATCTGTGATAGTAAGCCTGGCGACCATAGCCAGCAAGCTAATAAGCGCCAGATATTTGGGAATAAATGCCAAGGGAAAAACGCTTATTTGCGCCGGTAATCCCGCGGCGAGATACCGTGCCAGCTCTTGAAGGCACTGGAAAAAGATCCCTGATCAGCATAACCCAGCAGAAAGGCAATCTCAGTGATGCCGAGACGACTATCTGCCAGATAGCGCAGGGCAACTTTCGAGCGCACCTCCTGCAAGATATTGAGGAAGCTGGTGCCTCGATCCGAGAGTCGGCGCTGCAATGTACGTCTCGAGATATTAAGCTTGCTGGCAAGCTTATCAATGGTCACCTCGCCCTCCGGCAGGTACTGCACGATAGACTGCTTAAGACTGATCAGCAGCTGGTCTGAGGGATTGTCATCGTCAAAAAAATCACTGAATGGGTTTTCCTGATCCGGCCCCTCATGGAGATCCTGCTCAAGCATTGGATAGTCCAGTGCCTCGCGCTTAAAAAACAAGCTGCTGTAGGGCTGGTCAAAAGACAGATTGCGGCCAAAGGTAGCTTCCAACTTAGAGATATCTCTGGGTTTGGCATAGGTAAAAGAAGCCCTGACCACCACCACAGGCATTACACAGACACTGTTAAAGATACCGACGGAAGCGGCCAGCATTTCATCACTGATAAATCGCTTGCTGCCAGTTTCCGGCAACAGCGGCTCCCAGCGCAATTCCACCATATCTCCATCCCGCTGTGCTGTGATCTGGCCAATATCACCCCGCAATCTCAGCTGACTGGGTACCAGATTGAGATACTCTCTGAACGACTGACAGACCGTAGACAGATAGAGCTGGAGATTGAGCCCTTTTAAAAAGGTCACTCGCCCCACCATAAGACCAATATCAGGATCCTCTGCCCCATCGGCAACAGATTCAAATAACTTAAAATAGCAGTTTACTGGAAAGCGACGATCGGGAATTTTTAACTCAGAGGCATCCAGCCCAGCCTTTAGCAGCAGCCTGTTGACATCCAGCCCCAGCTGCTCGCTCACCTGCAACAGAGTGTTGATCTGCGCTGCATAAACAGTCCAGTTGGGATTGATAAGACGCTCATTGTTCAGGCTTGGTGACATGTTGAAACTGATTTTCGTCCGTTGACAGGACGACCACTTTACCACCAGCCAAGAAACTCATTCAACGGTTGCCTGCAATACAGAGATCTATCTTATGATCTGTTGCCTATTTCTAGATGACATTCGATAAAATACTGTATATATTAACAGTATTTAAAATAACAACATCTTTACCCAGCGCTTCTATTTTTATGGCTAATCCAGAGACAATATCCGGCCTCCTGACACGTCAGGACACTTGGCGCGGCCGCAGTCAGCGCCGCTCCCGTCCAGTGGCACCCACAGGTTATAGCAGCCTCAACCTGCTATTACAGGGCGGTTGGCCAACCGCCTCAGTCACTGAACTATTGCCCAGACAGTTCGGTATAGGTGAGCTGAGCCTGCTATTACCCCTGTTAAAAGACCACAGCAACAACAGCCGCCTGTGCCTGTGGCTCGATCCTCCCTACCAGCCCTATGCACCCACATTGGCAGCGGCTGGTATAGCGCTGGAGCGACTGCTGGTTGTGCGCAGCAAAAACCCCAGAGAATGGCTGTGGGCCGCAGAGCAGTCTATCCGCAGCGGTGCTTTATTACTGGCCTGGGCACGCCAACAGGCGCCCCGCTATACAGACCTGCGCAAGTTGCAACTGGCTGCCGCAGACAGCAGCAATGCGGCTTTTTTATTTAGCTCCGTCAGCTCATTGGCCGCACCTTCACCAGTGGCACTGCGGCTGGAACTGGAGAGCCTGCAAGTCAACAAACTACTGCTGACAGTGCGCAAAATGCGCGGTGCCGCTCCAGGGGCACAGCTGCAACTGCCACTGACCGGGCCCGACACACAGACTGCCCAGAGAACCCATCTGACACAGCTGCCGGCAGACCGGCACTATAGTTATGAGGGTTATAGCGGCCATTCGCCAGCCAGGCTAAAAAGTTAACAGTCTAAATGGCAAAGAATAACAGACAGATAAAAGATATCTGGTTGTATCTGTATTTTCCCCTGCTGCCACTTGAGGCGTTATTGCCACAGCTGTCCACAGAGCAGAGGCAAAAACCCATTGCTGTTATTGACCTGCAAAAAAATACTCAACGAGTTCTGTGCTGCAACAGCCAGGCCAGTGCCTGGGGCATAGAACCCAGCCTGTCAGTGTCTACCGCTCTGGCCCTCTGCCCTGAATTGATAGTGCTGCCCAGACAGATTGGATCAGAACAGGATTGTCAGCAACAGCTAGCATTGCTCAGCTATAGGTTTACCCCGCTGATTATTGTCCATGATCATGTCGGATTGTGGCTTGACATAGCGGGCTGCGATCAATTATTTAAAGGCTACAATAACCTGCTGGGCAAGCTGGAAACCCAACTTCAGCATCAGGGAATTACCTCGGTCAATGGCATAGGGCCAAATCCACTTGCTGCACAGCTGCTGTGCCAGAGTCGCTTTCAAACAGAGCTTCCCAGCGACAGGGAAATACAGCATCGCCTGACAACTACGGCATTGCATCAATTAAAAACCAGCCGCAAACAGCAGCAGAGTTTTAAGCAACTGGGTCTGAGAACCCTGGGAGATTTGCTCGCCCTGCCCCGCACTGAGTTGAGCCGCCGCTTTGATGGACAGCTTATGGACAGCATAGCGCAGCTCAACAATGAACAGCCCTTTAACGCCCCGCACTTTAAACCGGCCAACAGCTTTCGCGATCTTATACAAAACCCCCAGGGCCTGTTTAATAAAGAGAGCTTGCTGTTCCCGATGAAGATATTGCTACAGCGGCTGTGTAATTATTTGATAGCAAGGCAGTGCCATTGCCAGGAGATTGAATGGCACTTTGAGCCATTAATAGGAGAGCCCAGACAGATGCGTATACAGCTCTCTGGCAGCCAAAACAGCTGGGCCAACCTGCTGATGCTCAGCCGTTTACAGTTGGAGCAATTAGAGCTGCCAGGCAGTGTTGAACAGATTATTCTCACCACCGATCAGTTTGTCGATATGCCCATGGGCATGTTTAATCTGGATTTATTTGGCGACAGCGATTCAGCACAGCAATCCTGTGATCTGATTGATAGCCTCAATGCACGACTGGGCATTGAAGCGCTGTCACAGCCTGTACTCAATCAGGATTATCTGCCGGAGCAGGCCAGCACATTGGCGGCGCCGGGCCAGCATATAAAGACAACCATCAATGACAGGCTAAAAGCACCGCAACCGGTCTGGCTGTTAACTGAACCTGCCCCGGTGCAAATGCGCAATCAGCAGCTGTACTGGCATCAACCCCTGAGTATTATCAGCGGACCAGAGCGCCTGTGCGGCAACTGGTGGCAGGCCGAGCAACAGCGCGATTACTATCTGGCCTGTGATAGCAGAGGCGCGCGTTACTGGTTATACAGGGAAACCAGCAGTCAGCGCTGGTTTGTTCATGGTTTGTTTTCCTGACTGGCAGCCAACTATCAAACTAGTACTAATTATCAAACTGGCGCTACTTATCAAACAGCTCTTTTAACTTAAATTTCTGCACCTTGCCCGCCGGATTTCTCGGCAGCATATCAATCAGATGCAACTGACTGGGCAGTTTGTAACGGGCCAGAGACTCACCGGCAAAGTTGCGCAGATCTTCCAGACTCAGTTCCGCGCCCTCTTCCAGCACAGCAATAGCGGTGACTGCCTCACCCCATTTTTCGTCGGGCAGACCAATCACTGCTACTTCAAGAATCGATGGATGGCCGTAGAGAATACTTTCGACCTCCGCGGGATAGACATTCTCGGCGCCGGTAATCACCATGTCTTTTACCCGGTCACAGAGAAACAGAAAGTCCTCATCATCCAGGTAGCCAATATCACCACTGTGGAACCAGCCCTGAGTATCAATCGCCTCGGCCGTGGCATCTTCGCGATTCCAGTACCCTTTCATCACATTGGGGCCTTTGATACAGACCTCGCCATGCACTCCAGCAGCCACAGGATTATTCTGTTTATCGACAATCCGCACCTCGGTAAACATAGGCGCCTTGCCCGCAGAGCCCACCTTAACCATAGCCAGATCACTGGCCAGCAGACTGGCAAAAGGTGCAGTTTCGGTCAGACCATAGCCCTGACAGAAGTTAATGCCCCGCTCACCATAGGTTTTAATCAATGGCACTGGCACTGGCGCGCCACCGCAGGTCAATGTGGCAATACTCGACAGATCTGTGCTGGCAAAACTCTCATGCTGCACCATCATCAGGAACATAGTTGGCGCACCAAACATGGTGGTGACCTGATGTTTCTCAATTAATGACAGCACCTCCCCCGCATCAAAGCTGCGCAGAAGCACCACTTCAACGCCTTTACCCAGAGATAGCAGCGTGGTGACATTAAGGCCACCAATATGAAATAGCGGCGCACAGGTTAAAGTGGTACCCGACAGGCCATCTTCACCAAAGCACACATTAATGCTATTCCAGAATATATTGCCATGGGTCAGCATGGCCCCCTTGGGCAGGCCCGTGGTCCCGGAGGTATACATAATAAAAGCCACATCATCAGCATCCACCTTCTCGCTGGCTTCAAGACCTGTGGCTGCGGCCATTAATGGCTCCAGAGGCTCCCAGTTATCTGCATCAGCTTCAGCGGTGATATAGCGAGTGCATTGCAGATTGTCCCGTTCAGAGTCAATTAACGGCCGCAACATATCGTCTGCCACCATAGCGCTAATACCTGCATCGTTGGCAATAAAGCGAACTTCAGGGCCAGTCAGGCGAAAGTTCAGGGGCACAAATACCGCACCCAGACAGCCGCAGGCATAGAGCATCTCTAAAAACACCGGATGGTTAAGGCCGATATAACCCACCCGGTCACCGGCAGAAATACCCCCGGCACGGAGCACCGCCGCCATGCGTCGCACACGATCACCCAGCTCGGCAAAAGTCTGAGTCGCGCCTTCGAAGGTCAGCGCCCGCTGATCAGGTGAAATCGCCGCGCGGCGAAGAATGGTTTGGCCGAGACCTATATCGGCAGTCTGTATATTTGACATAAAAAATCCCCAAGATGTGTTCGCTGGCAGGTTGCTCGCTATTCTGCGGCTAGCCCTTATTGTTAGTTTTGCTCAATCATAAAAGCTGCGTCTGCAAATATCTATAACTCGATTCGGTATTTGGCATGCTTTCTGCAACCTCCCAGGTAGAACAGAGATTTAACCTCTGAAATAAAAGCAGACCAGGCGCCAGGACAGGTAATGGGTATCAAAAACAGTGCAGAGACTTCCAACTTGGTGCGCCAGCGCACCGGCATGGGGCAAAAACAACCATGAGACTGATCTTTACCGACCTCGATGGCAGCCTGCTCGACCACAATACCTACAGTTTTGCCCCTGCAGCTGACTTACTGCTGCAGCTTGAACAGCAGCAGATTCCGGTTATTCCAGTAACCAGCAAAACCCGTGCTGAGGTAATGGCTCTGCGGCAAACCCTGCACAATCAGCATCCATTTATTATTGAAAATGGCGCCGCCATCTGTATCCCTCGTGGGTATTTCCGCCAATGCCCTGAGGGCGCTGAGACCATCGACAAGCAATGGTTAATCTGTAACAGCCAGCCTCGCCGTCAATGGCTGGAGCTGCTGGATGAGGCAGGCCCTGACTTTGCCGACGAGTATCAAACCTTTAGCTCCATCTGCGCCGACGGAGGCATTGCAGCGCTGGCGGAGATAACTGGTCTCAGTCTTGATCAGGCAACTCTGGCCCAGCAGCGAGAATACAGCGAGCCCATTCAATGGCTGGGTAGTGCTGAGCGCAAAACCGAGTTTATTGCTCGGTTGACCACAGCCGGGGGGCACCTGCTCCAGGGTGGGCGTTTTCTAACTCTGGGGGGCAATACCAACAAGGGTCTGGCGCTGCTGCAACTGCAGGCTATCTATCAAGCCAATAGCAACCAGCCACACCAATCTATTGCCATCGGCGATAGCGGCAACGATATAAGCATGCTTGAAGCCGCAGATGCGGCACTGGTTATTGCCTCGGCCAATCATCCTGCGCCAGAGGTCAATCCCCGAGAGCATCTATTTGTAAGCACAGCCACCGGACCCCATGGTTGGGTCGAAGGGGTAACTGCTTGGCTTGCTGACGATTAATCACAACCTTTACTACTTAAACTGAGAAACCTATGGGCGACTTTCACCAAAACGGAAATATCACCACCTTACACAACCTGTCCCGCCGACCTCTGGCGGAGATGGAAGAGGAGCTGTTTTCCTTCTCCAAAACCAGGCCCATGGGGCTTATTCTTCCATCGCTGTTTTCCGAGCTGGAAGGAGAAGCTATGCCAAATATTATTAAAGAACTCAGGCAGGTACCCTATCTCAGCCAGATCGTCATCGGCCTGGATCGCGCCGATGAGAGCCAATACCGAGAGGCCCTGGCATTTTTCTCAACATTGCCCCAGCAACATCGCGTGTTATGGAATGATGGCCCGCGACTCAAAGCACTGGACACAAAATTACAGGCTCTGGATCTGGCCCCTAAGGAGCTGGGTAAAGGCCGCAATGTCTGGTACTGCATGGGCTACACATTAGCCTCAAACAAGGCAGAATCTGTCGCCCTCCATGACTGCGATATCACCACCTACAGCCGCGAGCTATTGGCCCGGCTGATATACCCGGTCGCCAACCCGCGATTTAACTACGAGTTCTGCAAAGGCTATTACGCCCGCGTGGCCAATGGCAAAATCAATGGCCGGGTTTCAAGACTGCTGGTTTCACCGCTGCTGGGCGCGTTAAAAAAGACTGTGGGTCCCACAGACTACTTAAATTATATGGATAGCTACCGTTACCCATTGGCCGGGGAATTTTCCTTTCGCCGGGATGTACTCAACGATATCCGCATACCAAGTGACTGGGGTTTGGAAATTGGCGTGCTCTCCGAAATGTATCGCAACTATGCCAAAAGCCGACTCTGTCAGGTGGATATCGCCGACAACTATGATCACAAACATCAGAAGCTCTCCCTGGATAATGATGCGGATGGGCTGTCAAAAATGTCCATCGATATCGCCAAGGCACTGTTCCGCAAACTGGCTACCCAGGGTGAAGTCTTCAGCACCGAAGCCTTCCGCTCCCTCAAGGCAACCTATTATCGGCTGGCTCTGGATACCATTGAGACCTGTCACAACGACGCCATTATGAATGGACTGACATTGGATATTCACGAAGAGGAATTGGCGGTAGAAATGTTTGCCGAAAATATTATTAAGGCCGGTGAAGTGTTTTTTAATGCACCAATGGAAAGGCCATTTATACCCAGCTGGAATCGAATCGTCAGTGCCATCCCGGATATCTTTGAGCAACTGGTCGAGGCGGTTGAAGCAGACAATAAAGAGTTTGCCCAATAATGGAAAATTTACTGCCAGCAAAAGTCCAGCAACATCTTGAACTGATCTACCGGGATACAGAAGTGACTGATCTCGGGGATCTGAGCAATCAACTGATCGAACTGATGGGCCTGACCGATAAAGAGATGATTGAAAATCCCAGTATCAATCATTGGGATGAAACCCACAGTTTGGTAATCACCTACGGCGACTCAGTGCTGCAGGACAACACAAAGCCCCTGCAAACATTAAAACGGTTTTTAGATAAGTACCTGCGCAGTTCCATCAGTGGCGTGCATATTCTGCCCTTCTACCCCTTTACCTCCGATGATGGTTTTTCCGTTATGGACTATTCCAGCGTCAATGAGTCCCTGGGTGACTGGAGCCATATCAATACCATTGCCAATGACTATGCACTGATGGCCGACCTAGTTATCAACCATTGCTCCGCCCGCAGCCTGTGGTTTGAAAATTTTACCAAAGGGCGGGACCCAGGCCGTGGATTTTTCTTTACCGCTAGCCCAGAGGATGACCTTAGTGCCGTGGTGCGTCCGCGCACCAATAATCTGTTGCGGCAAGTTGAGACCCCAGAGGGAACCCAGTATGTCTGGTGCACATTTAGCCATGATCAGGTTGACCTGAACTTTCGCAATCCCCTAGTGCTCAAGCAGTTTCTCAGCATTATTAAACAGTATCTGGACAATGGCGTGCGCATCTTCCGTCTCGATGCGATTGCTTTTCTTTGGAAGGAGATTGGCACCAACTGCCTCAATCTGGAACAGACCCATGAGATGGTGCGGCTGTTTCGCACCCTCATCGAACAGGCCCAGCACGATGCCATTATTATTACCGAAACCAATATTCCCAACCGGGAAAATCTCGCCTACTTTGGCAATGCCGACGAAGCTCATTGCGTCTATAACTTCTCCCTGCCACCGCTGCTGGTGAACAGCCTAGTGACCGGCAGCTGTGTCTACCTCAAGCAATGGATGATGAGCATGCCACCGGCGCGCAACGGAACTGCCTACTTTAACTTTGTCGCCTCCCACGATGGTATTGGCTTAAGGCCAGCAGAGGGACTGTTGAGTGATGCCGAGATCAATACATTGGTTAAAACCATGCAGGGCTTTGGCGGCCATGTCTCCTGGTGGGCACTGGATGATGGCGGCAGCAAACCCTATGAAATTAATATCGCCTTGTTTGATGCACTGCAGGGCACAGTACATGGCCCGGACGATCTTGGCTTGCAGCGGTTTGTTTGCGCCCACGCTATTATGCTAGGTTTAGAAGGTATTCCCGCCCTATATATTCACAGCCTGCTGGGCACCCACAATGATCATCAGCGGGTTGAGAACAGCGGCCATAACCGCGCGATCAACCGCCACCAATGGGATTACAATCAGCTTGAGGCACTGCTGGCTGATCCGCACAGCAGTCACCACCAGACCTACAATCAACTTAAAAAGCTGCTTAAAATACGCCGACGACAAAGCGCATTTCATCCCAATGCCACCCAGTTCACCTTGCATCTCGGCGACCAGCTGTTTGGCTTCTGGCGCCAGAGCCTAGACCGCCAGCAGAGCATATTCTGTATCAGCAACATCAGCAATCAGGTACAAACATTATCCTTTGCCGCGATTAATCTGATCGACAATGAACAGTGGCAGGATCTGATTACCGGCCAGCCCTGTGCTTTAGAAACCCATGATTCAGGTGAACAGGGAATGCACATGCAGCCTTACCAAACGGTTTGGATTACTAACAGTCCTGCATAGGGAACAGGAGCGACATTAAGTTATATATGCAGCTTATGTGGAATTTGCTCAGCACCATAGCTATACTGGTTGTATATACAGTATTTATTCCTAATAGCAGTTGTATACCTTATGGCCTATGCCGAACTTCATTGCGTCAGCAACTTCACGTTTCTGCGCGGGGCTTCCCACCCTCGGGAATTAGTTGAGACTGCCAGCGCGCTGGGCTACACAGCGCTGGCTATTACCGACGAATGCTCATTGGCCGGAGTGGTTAAAGCCCATGTCGCCGCCCTGGACTGCGGCCTGCCATTAATTATTGGCGCCGAGTTTCAGCTTGAAGGCCAGCGTCTTATAGCACTGGTCAGCAATCGCCAATCCTATGGCGAGCTATCGGCATTAATAACTCTGGCCCGCAGACGCAGCAGCAAAGGCGAGTATCGCCTCGAATGGCCAGACTTTATCGGCAAGCTACCCAACACCTTATTAATCTGGTTGCCCAGCGGTGATCTTGAGCCCGACCATCAAGTGGGTGAACGCCTGAGTTACTGGTTTAAAGATCGACTGTGGATTGGCGTCGAGCACCTGCTGGATGGCAACGAAACCTATCAATATTATTATTACCGCAATCTGGCTGCCCTGTGGCAACTGCCGATGGTCGCCTGCGGCGATGTGCATATGCACAGCAAAGAGCGCAGTGCATTGCAGGACACATTGACCGCCATTCACCATAACTGCTCCGTGATGGAGCTGGGCGACCGGCGCTTTCCCAATGCCGAGCGGCGCCTGCGCAGCCTGCCCCATCTTGAGAAACTCTACCCCGCTGCTCTGCTGGCAGAGACATTAACCATTGCCAACCGCTGCCAGTTTAGCCTTGAAGAACTGCGCTACGAATACCCTAACAACGTAGTGCCAAGCCATTTAACCCCAGCAGAACAGCTGCGACTATTGACCGAGCAAGGGGCCAAAAAACGCTGGCCTAAGGGCCTGTCTGCAAGCGTGCGCCAGCAGATTGAATATGAGCTTAAGGTGATAGAACAGCTGCACTACGAATGTTATTTTTTAACCGTTCATGATCTGGTTGCCTTTGCCCGCAGCCGGGATATTCTCTGCCAAGGCCGTGGTTCCGCTGCCAACTCTGTGGTCTGCTACTGCCTGTTTATCACCGAAGTCTCCCCGGATCAGGTGTCATTATTATTTGAGCGCTTTATCTCCACCGAGCGCAACGAACCCCCGGATATAGATGTGGACTTTGAGCACGAGCGCCGGGAAGAAGTTATCCAATATATCTACCAGCGCTACAGCCGTGAGCACGCTGCTCTGGCCGCCACAGTTATCACCTACAGGCCCCGCAGCGCAGTGCGCGATGTGGGCAAAGCTCTGGGTCTGGACCTGTTGCTTATCGAACAACTCAGCCAGTCATTATCCTGGTGGGATCGCAGCGGTGACCTGCAAGCGCAGTTTGAAAAAGCCGGTGCCCGGGGTCATATGGCCGAGCATTTTTATAATCTGTTGCAAGAGATCCTCGGCTTCCCCCGCCACCTGTCTCAGCATGTTGGCGGCTTTATTATCACCAAGAGTCCCATCAGCACCTTGGTGCCAGTGGAAAACGCCAGTATGCCCGAGCGCACAGTGATTCAGTGGGACAAAGAAGATATCGAAGCCCTGGGCCTGCTTAAAATCGATATTCTGGCTCTGGGTATGTTGACCGCCATTCATCGCTGCTTCGATCTAATTCGCAGCCATCAGGGCACCGAACTCAGCATGCAGTCTATACCCAAAGATGACACAGCCACCTTCGATATGCTGTGCAAAGCCGATTCTGTCGGCGTATTTCAGATTGAATCCCGGGCACAGATGGCCATGCTGCCGAGACTAAAGCCGCGCAACTTTTATGATCTGGTTATTGAAATCGCCATAGTTCGGCCCGGGCCTATTCAGGGCGGCATGGTGCACCCCTACCTCAAACGCCGCCAGGGACTGGAGCAGGTCACCTACCCCCACCCGGATATTAAAAATGTACTTGAGCGCACCTTGGGTATTCCAGTATTTCAGGAACAGGTAATCAGGCTGGCTATGGTTGCCGCAGGCTTTAGTGGTGGCGAAGCCGATCAGCTGCGTCGAGCCATGGCCAGCTGGGGCAAAGGCGGCGAGCGCAACAATCAGCTACTGGGGTTTCAGCAAAAATTAACCGATGGCATGTTGGCCCGGGGCTACACATTAGACTTTGCCGAACGGCTATTCCGCCAGATTCAGGGCTTTGGGGTCTATGGCTTTCCCGAATCCCACTCCGCCAGCTTCGCCCTGCTGGCCTACGTCTCCGCCTGGCTAAAATGTCATTACCCCGCCGCCTTCTGCTGCGCCATTATGAACAGCCAGCCCATGGGCTTTTACAGCCCCTCCCAGCTGGTACAGGATGCTCAGCGCCATGGCATAGAGGTCAGGCCCATAGATGTGCTTCACAGCCAATGGGATCACAGTCTTGAGGGTGATATTAATAACCCCAGCCTGCGTCTGGGGTTTCGTTTGATCAAAGGCTTTTCCCACCGGGCTGCCCAGGTAATTATCCGCACTGACCGGCAGTTTATTAATATCCCCCAACTCACCAGCAAAACCAGATTGTCTCAGGCTGATCTAAGCCTGCTTAGCAGCGCCGGTGCCCTGGCTTCCATCAGCAGCAACCGTCGCCAGGCTCATTGGCAGGCTCTGGCCACAGATCCCAGAGAACAGCTATTACCCATGGACCACAGCCTGGCGCCCCTGCAGCCTCCCAGTGAAACCGAAGAGCTATATGCCGACTACAGCAATACGGGGCTGTCTCTGGGCCGTCACCCAATGGAGCTACTGCGCGAGCAGTTTCCGGTTTTCCGGCAGTGCAAACGCCATATTGATCTAGCCGATCTGGGCCACCGTCGCTTTGTGCGTATCGCCGGATTAGTGACCGGCAAGCAGCGCCCGGGCACCGCCTCCGGCGTAGTGTTTTTAACCCTGGAAGATGAGACCGGCAATAGCAATGTAGTGGTTTGGCAGAGCGTGCAGAAAAACTGCCGGCAGGCCCTCCTAAAGGCCCAGCTGCTGATGGTTAAAGGCGTGGTAGAAACTGATGGCGCTGTGGTGCATGTGATTGCCCAAGAGTTGACTGATTGCTCTGAGCTATTAGTTCGGGCTAATAAGGTTGGTTAGAGGCCAGGGATCATGACTCCCGGGTCAACAAACCCTCACCACAGGCTACAGCCACCCTACCCACTGTAGTAAGATGGAAGCGATCAGAGCGCTAACTACGGCCGTATAAGAAGCATAAAACAATAAAGCGCTATATAAAGGGGTAACCGCAATGGAAAACTTTTCTAATAAAGTCGCAGTCATTACTGGTGCAGGATCAGGTATGGGCCGCTATTTAGCCATACTGCTAGCCAAAGCTGGGGCCAATATAGCCGCCTGTGAGATCAACAAGACCAGCCTCGCAGAGACCGTTGCCATGCTCGCAGACTACCAGGTTAAAGTCTCCAGCCATATTCTTGATGTGGCCGACAAAGCCGCCATTGAAGCACTGCCCGAGCAGGTTATAGCCGAACATGGCGCTGTTGATCTGGTGTTTAATAATGCCGGTGTCACCGTTGACTCAGCCTTTGAAGATCTGTCTGAAAACGACTGGGACTGGGTGTTTAATATCAACTTACAGGGTGTTATTAATTCTAGCCGCGCCTTTTTGCCGCACCTGAAACAACGCCCAGAAGCCGCCCTTATCAATACCTCCTCTATCTTTGGCATGATTGCCTTGGAGCGACAATCGGTTTACCACACCGCCAAATTTGCCGTGCGCGGCTTTACCGAGTGCCTAGCCAAAGAAATGAAAGGCAGCAATGTGCAGATTCACTGTGTGCATCCCGGTCATATTGGCACCAATATTGTTACCAATGGGCGCATGAACAAGAGCGAAGAGTCAGCAAACTCAATGCAGCGTCTGGTGGGTAAAGTGATGGGATTGGGCAATAGTCAGGAAGAGTTAGCCGCCTTCTTTCGCAACAACGGCATGCATGCCAGCCGTGCCTCGCAAATTATTCTCGATGGCGTGCGCAAAAACCGCAGCCGTATTATGGTCGGTGCCGATGCCAAACTGATGGATTTATCTCAGCGCCTAACGCCCATGCACTACGAAAAACTGTTTCCGTTTTTTACCCTGCCTCTGACTTTGCTGCGCAATAAAAAGCCGATTGCAGGCGTGCCCATCGAAGCAGACGCGGATGCCATAAAAGGAACCGCATAAACATGGACCATAGAGACGTTATTATCGTCGGCGCAGGCCTAACCGGCATTGGTGCAGCGTGCCACTTAAACGATAAATGTCCCGACCGCAGTTACCTATTACTGGAATCACGCCAGGCTATGGGTGGCACATGGGACCTATTCCGCTATCCCGGTATTCGCAGCGACAGTGATATGCATACTCTGGGCTATAGCTTTAAGCCCTGGGAAAGCAAAAAGGCCATTGCCGATGGCCCCTCTATTTTGAAGTACGTGCGCGAAACCGCCGCAGAAAATAATATTGAGCAGCATATTCGCTATGGCCACCGCCTGATCAGTGCCAGCTGGTGTTCAAAACAATCATTGTGGACCTTAGAGATCCGGCAAGATAACAGCGATGTCCCGGTGCAGATAGCCTGTAATTTTCTCTATATGTGTGCTGGCTACTACAACTACGAACAGCCCCATGACCCCAAATTTCCCGAGGTAGACGCTTACAAAGGTACCTTGGTGCATCCGCAGTTTTGGCCCAAAGACCTCGACTATCAAGACAAGCGCGTGGTGATTATTGGCTCCGGCGCCACAGCGATGACGCTGCTGCCCGCCATGACCGATAAAGCCAAGCAGGTGACCATGCTGCAACGCTCACCCACTTATGTGGTTACCCGCCCCTCTGAAGACTGGTTTGCCAATGGCCTGCGCAAAATCTTGCCGGCCAGCTGGGCCTATGCCATTACGCGGGCCAGAAATGTCCTGTTTCAGGAAGTGCTGTTTAAGATGTCTCAAGCCTTTCCCGAGGCCGCCAAATCATTCTTTATTGGCGAGGTGCGCAAGAAACTCGGGAAAGACTACGATGTCGACAAGCACTTTACCCCCAAATATTTTCCCTGGGATCAACGCCTCTGCCTGGTGCCCGATGAAGATATGTTTAACGCCGTTAACAGTGGTGGCGCCAATGTGGTCACCGAGCATATTAAACGCTTTACCAAGACTGGAATTGAGCTGGAGACCGGCGAGCATTTAGAGGCCGATATTATTGTTAGCGCAACAGGTTTAAAGCTACTGGTAATGGGTGGCGCTACTTTTAGTGTGGATGGTGAGGCGGTAGATTTCTCCAACCAGACCACCTACAAAGGCCTTATGGTCTCCGATGTGCCCAATATGGTTAGTATCTTCGGCTATATCAATGCCTCATGGACATTGCGCGCCGACTTGGCTGGCGAATGGGTGTGCCGAGCGCTTAACCATATGAGCAGCACCCAGACCACCAAAATGGTGCCTGTGGTACCAGAATCACTAAAAGATATGCCCACAAAAGACTGGATAGCCGACTTCCCGGCGGGCTATATGCAGCGCAGTATGCACCTGCAACCCAGACAGGGTGATCAGGCGCCTTGGGTCAATAGCCAGAACTTCCGCAAAGAGCGGGCACTGTTTGGTAAGCCCATAGAGTCGGACGGGGCATTGCATTTTACTGCTGTGCCGAATGGGTAAAGGGCTACTATACTAGTACCAGCCATCCCCACGACCCCTACCCATGAATAAAACCCAACAGCAGCTCAGAGCCAACAGCCGACTGAGCAAACTAGCGGCCATAGTCGAGCCCCCCTACACAACAATTTGGGACTGCTGCTGCGACCATGGCCTGCTGGGCATGGCCCTCCTCAAAGACGGATATGCTGACGAGGTGATCTTTGTCGATATCGTCGAGGATATTCTGGCTAACCTGACAACCAGGCTAGAGCGCAGCTTCCCCCGTGATCAATACAGCTGGCAAGTGCGCTGCGAAGATCTAAAAAACATTGTTGTACCTGCCGTTAATTCACAGTTATTTGTTATCGCTGGTGTGGGCCCCCATCAAACCATTGAATTTATAAACAGCCTGCATGCCTCAGCCCCAGACACCCCAATTGATCTGCTGGTTTGCTCAGTTCATGGCAGTTATTCCGTGCGGCAGGCATTGATTGATAAGGGCTATAAACTCAAGAACGAGCAGATAATTTTTGAAAATAATCGCTTCTATGAAGCAATTTATGTCTCCAAAAATGCAGATAGAGCCATTGCCGATACAGGCAGCCAGATGTGGCAATGGTCAGACCCAGTGCATCAGGACTACTGGCATAGAGTCGTTGGCCATTACCGCCAAAAAGCCAAGACCGAACCAATGCACTACCAGCCCATTATTGAACGCTATAAGCTCCTGCGAGACTCCATCAGTCATAATTAGCAAGCAATAATCACCTAGTTAAAAAGCACGGTTGACACTAGACTATACTCCAAGGTTTATAGTAACCCCATGGAATCAAAAACAATGCTAAAAATCGGTGAACTTGCCACAATGGCAAAGGTATCCAGAGATACACTGCGGTTTTATGAAAAGCACGGCCTAATCACACCCAGCGAGCGCAACAGCGCAGGCTACCGCCTCTATTCCGAGAGTGACGCGCATCGCATCAGTTTTATTTTAAGCGCCAAAGAAGTCGGCTTTACCCTCAATGAAATCCATCAACTATTGAAGCTCGAAGTCAGTAAAGATCAACAGTCCTGTCAGGACGTCAAAGAGTTCGTCGACAACAAAATCAATATCGTTAATCAGCGACTCAAAGAGATGCGCCGCATTAAACAATCTCTGCAAACTCTGAGCGATGCCTGCTGTGGCGGCGATGAGCCAGCTACCCAGTGCACAATTCTCAGCGCTTTAAGCGAACAAGGAGCCTAGACCATGGTATTGCTGGAAAACTTTGTCGCCCTATTTATGGAATCAGCCCCCTGGCTAATACTCGGCCTGACCGTGGCCGGTATTGTGAAAGTGCTGGTCCCAAGCCAACTGATGGCCGAGCATCTGGGCCAGCCCGGGCCCATGGCCACAGTCAAAGCCGCCCTATTTGGTGCCCCGCTACCCCTGTGCTCCTGCGGCGTTATTCCCGCCGCCCTAGGCCTGCGCCGCAGCGGTGCCTCCAAAGCTGCCACCACCTCATTCCTGATTTCAACACCGGAGACTGGCGTAGACTCCATCTCAATCTCCTACGCCATGCTGGGGCCCTTTATGGCCATTATTAGGCCCATCGCCGCTATCACCAGCGCCATAACCGCAGGTTTATTAGTCGGCACAGAGAACAGCATTCCCAACAGCGCCAGCCAACAGCCCTCAGAACCCTGCTGTGCCAGCAAAACCCCAGAGCCAGAGCCCTGCTGCAGCACTGAACAACCAGCTGTAAAGCAACCCACAGCAGCGGATAAGCTGCTAGCAGGCCTGCGCTTTACCTACATAGATCTGGTGAGAGATATCGCCCTATGGCTAGTGATTGGACTGGGCTTTGCCGCAGTAATAAAAACCTATGTACCCAATGAATTCCTCCTGCAATGGGGCGATGGCTTGCTAGCCTTTGTGGTCATGGCGCTGGTGGGTGTACCCATGTATATCTGCGCCACCGCCTCCACACCCATTGCAGCGGGCTTATTGTTTTCCGGCGTATCACCGGGCGCGACGCTGGTATTTATGCTGGTGGGCCCCGCCACCAATATAGCGACTATGGGCCTGGTAAAAACCGAACTGGGCAACCGCACGCTAGCAATCTACCTGCTCAGTGTTGTGGTAGTGGGTTTTGCCTTTGGCTATCTAACCAACTATCTGGCCGCACTCTGGGAAATGGACTTTTTAGCGCAGGCGCAGCAGGCCCACGAGATGGTAAATACACCGTTGACCTATGGGGCTAGTATTTTGCTGGCGGGACTTATGGTTTATGGCTTGGCAAATAAATACACAGGTATTAGAAATTAAAATATCTCCCCAGAATGCTCGACCATAACGCCCCGGCCCCATTCCAACCAAGCTCCTCTTTAAACTTCCAACAAAACAAAATCAGCAAAAGTAGGTAATTCAAATAGTCCCTGCCAGTGTCCTTGCGATCAATCAGGGCCCGCTTATGGGTGCAGGTATTTTCAGATTGAGAGAAGACTTGTCTGAGCGAAGCGAGTTGTCTGAACGCTGAAAATACCTGTACCCATGGGACCGATCGCAAGGGCACTGGCAGGGACTATGGGGGCTCGGCACCAGCTAAAGAGAGATATCTCCCAACTCTCAAAATAACAGCATGCCGAGGACACCAGTACTGCAGAATCCCAGACATAAAAAAAGCGGCCCGAAAGCCGCTTTTTTTAATGCCTTAAAAGACCTTACCAACCAGTAATTTCTTTCAAACCAGCACCAATATCAGCGAGGCTGCGAACCGTCTTAACACCAGCATCTTCCAGCGCTTCAAACTTCTCATCTGCAGTACCCTTACCACCAGAAACAATGGCACCAGCATGGCCCATACGCTTGCCAGCAGGTGCAGTGACACCAGCAATATAAGACACAACAGGCTTGGTCACATTGGCTTTAATATAAGCCGCCGCTTCTTCTTCAGCAGTACCACCAATCTCACCAATCATCACGATGGCTTCAGTGGCTGGGTCTTTTTCAAACAACTCAAGAATATCGATAAAGCTAGAACCAGGAATCGGGTCGCCGCCAATACCTACGCAGGTAGACTGACCAAAACCATAATCCGTAGTCTGCTTAACCGCTTCGTAAGTCAACGTACCTGAACGAGATACAATGCCCACCTTGCCCGGCAGATGGATATGACCGGGCATAATACCGATCTTGCACTCGCCTGGAGTAATAACACCTGGGCAGTTGGGTCCAATCAGGCGCACGCCCAAGGTGTCGCAAACCACCTTACAGTCGAGCATATCCTGAGTTGGAATGCCTTCAGTAATGCACACAACCAACTTTAAACCAGCGTTAGCCGCTTCCAGAATAGAATCTTTACAAAATGGTGCAGGAACATAGATAACCGAGGCCTCTGCGCCTGTGGCTTCCACAGCCTCTGCAACAGTATTAAATACCGGCAGACCCAAATGC
>Ga0115562_1000523_pt1 | contig 28854 bp, 27 predicted proteins | sample COGITO_mtgs_1105_6_FD_87200 | JGI IMG/M metagenome (GOLD analysis project Ga0115562, IMG submission 87200) | Pelagic marine microbial communities from North Sea - COGITO_mtgs_110516 | ecosystem: Environmental > Aquatic > Marine > Epipelagic | place: Germany:Helgoland, sampling site Kabeltonne...
TCGGTAAAAAGTGATGTGATCAGCGGCCCGGCAAAGCGCATTACGATGAACGCAACTGCGATCGTGACCGCCAGTGTTGCCATCCATTTGAGATTGTCGACTGACAGGCTTTGCGGGTCCGCGCTGGGCCGCATCCATGTCAGAATGCCGCCCAACAAGATCACCACACCCGCCGTGACGGGGCCAAGGCTGTCGCCCAGTCTGATCTGTCTGCGCACCTTTTCGACCAATCCTGTGTCGATGTCCAAAGGCACCCAGACAAAGATCAGCAAAAGTGCTGCAATTACTGCGGTCAGGCTGAGCCACTTGTCACCGGTAAGGTGTTTGAACATGGCCCGACCCCGCGCGCGCTTGCTTACTCAGCCGCTTTCATCAAAGCGCCTGAGCTGTCGTAGTCAGACTGCAACAAGGCATCCAGATCGTCGCCAGTGATGATCGTCGTGCCACCAAAGGCCTTTTCAATCATGCCGCCCGCTTTGCCTGTGCCAGCCGCCGTCGAGAGCGCATCTGTCAGCGCCTTGCGTGCGTCATCAGGCAGACCCGCAGGGGCGACAAAGACAAAGTAGCCATCAGCGCTGAACTCAACACCCAGATCGGACATTTTGGGCGCTTCCGGTGTCTGTTTCAGCGGTTCGCTAAGGGCAGAGGCCAGATTGACCAGATCGCCCGATGCCACGCCTTTTCCTTGAATGCCAGCCATAAAGCCGACATCCAGATCACCGGCTGTGACGCCATTCATCACGGCCTTGCCACCGCGCACCGACACGATGTTGAACTCAACGCCGTTTGCCTCACCCAGCAGGTACGCCAGATCAGCAAGCTTGGGGCTCATCACGCCAAAGCTCAGGTCTTCGCCCGCTTTTGCTGCTGCGATCATGTCCGCAAAAGTGGCCCAACCTTTGTCTGCTTTGGCGACAACGCCCATCTGGAAACCGGCAGTTGTTGTCAGGCCCGTAAAGCCACCCGGCGTGATGCCCGCCCCCTCAGCCGCGACTGCGTTGTAGCCAAGTGATTCTGTGACGACCAAGGCGATGCTTGTGCCATCTGCGGGCATGTCCTTGAGCGCCAACAGCGCGTTGATGCCACCCTTTCCGGTGATCTGTTCGGGGATTATGTCCCAACCTGTCGCGGCAGTGACTTCATCCGCGATCAGGCGGCCAGAAGTGTCAGCACCACCCCCGGCGGCAAAAGCGATGATCATCTTGATCGGGCCTTCGGGCTTCCATCCGTGACCGTCGGCAAAGCTTGCGGTGGTTGTGGATGCTGTCAGCAAAGCAGCCGCTGCTGCGGCTTTGATAAGCGTCTTCATTGGGTCTCCTCCCCGTTATTCTCCAAGCCTTTGTTGGCTTTTCCACACACAATCCACATATTAGTTGACCTGTCAATTAAATTTCTAAACTGTACAAATATGTTGAATCGTCTCAAATCACCGCTGCGCAATCTGACGTCCTTTGTGACGTTCCGGTTGTCACGCACGCAGAACAAACTGAACGCGCAAGCCACCCATTTCCTGAAATCGCAATGCGGTTTGTCCTTGGTGGAGTGGCGGATTATCCAACTGATCCGCCTGTTCGAGGGGGCGACCATGAGCAAGCTGGCCTTCGAGGTGCAGATCGACAAAGGCCAGTTGAGCCGGAAGGTCAGCGCGATGGTCGACAAAGGCCTGATCGAGACGAAACAGGATGAAACCGACCACCGCAAACAGGTTCTGGCGCTGACGGATGCGGCGATGGCGATCAATGACCAGATGATGCCGATCATGCAGATGCGTCAGGACAGATTGGTTGCTGGTACGACAGCACAAGAGCTTGAGGTGTTTTTCAAAGTGCTGGATGTGATTGATCAGGCAGCAGAATTTCGGGAATTGCCATGAGTGCGTCAAACCTGCTGGTGATCCTGTCTGACGAACATCAGGCGCGGGCAATGGGATGTGCAGGCCATCCGTTTGTGCAGACCCCGCATCTGGATGCACTGGCGGCACGCGGTACGCGGTTTTCCAACGCTTACACGCCCAGCCCGATTTGTGTACCGGCACGGGCCAGTTTTGCGACCGGGCTTTATCCTCATCAGACGCGGTTGTGGGACAATGCGATGCCCTATGACGGCTCCATTCGCGGCTGGGGCCATGCCCTGCAAGCCAAGGGTGTGCCGGTCGAAAGCATCGGCAAGCTGCATTACCGCGACGAAGAAGACCCCGCAGGGTTTGATGTTGAACATATCCCCATGATGGTGGCTGACGGTGTCGGAATGGTCTGGGCGTCGGTCAGGCGCGAAGACACCCGCAAAATCGGACAGGGTCGCATGCTGGGCGATTACATCGGGCCGGGTCACAGCAAATATACCGATTATGATGCCGCTGTGGTGACACAGACAAAAACATGGCTTACCGAACGCGCGGATGATGCGGTGCCTTGGTGTCTTTATGTCGGATTGGTCGCCCCGCATTTCCCGCTGGTTGTGCCGCAGGAATTTTATGATCTTTATCCAACTGCGTTGATGCCTGACGTGAAGTTACACCCGTCAGGGGGCTGTGTGCGTCACCCTTGGGTTGAAAAGCAAAATGCCTTTATGGACAGTGAGGCAAAGTTTGCGTCCGCCGAAGAAAGGCTTGTGGCGATGGCCTCGTATTACGGTCTGTGTTCATGGCTGGATCATAATGTCGGTCAGATCATGGGGGCGCTGGAAGGGGCCGGTTTGGCCGAAAACACGACCGTTATCTATAGTTCGGATCATGGTGATAATGTGGGCGCGCGGGGGTTGTGGGGTAAATCCAATCTTTATCAGGAAAGCGTGGCGGTGCCGATGATCATGGCGGGGCCTGACATGCCTGTCGGGGTGTGTGACACGCCCGTCAGTCTGCTGGATGTGTCAGCGACGATTGCAGATCATTTCGGTGCCACGTTTAAGGGTGCTGCGGGCATCGCGCCGTTATCAACAATTGCCTCGGCGCCACCCGACACGGACCGTGTGGTGTTCAGCGAGTATCACGCAGCAGGTGCGGTTTCCGGTGCTTTTATGCTGCGCAAAGGGCGGTGGAAATTGATCCGCTACGTTGGTTTTGAAGATGAACTCTTTGATCTTCACGACGACCCTGAAGAGCTGTGCAATGTAGCGCAACTGGTGGTTAACGCCGACATTTTGGCTGCGCTGCACCACGAACTGGCAGCGATATGCGATCCCGTTGCGACCGACGCATTGGCGTTTGCGGATCAGGACGCGTTGATCGCACGTCACGGTGGGATTGACGCGGCATTCGGCATGGGCGCGCCCGGTGCGACGCCGCCACCCCAAACGCCGCGCGGCTGAACAGCAGCGAATAACCGCCACTTTGTTCGGACCTTGGTGATTTCTGTACGATGGCAGTTGAACGGCCCAATTGGAAAGGTCACCATTCCATTGGCTGCGGGCGGTGTGCAGTGCGGCACGGTTAGAGGATTTCAGGATGGCGTCAATTAGCATTGCGGGACGCAGGGTTGGTCAGGAAATCCCTACAGGTGCGGGGCATCTTGCGTTGTTCTACACTACTGATGGTGGCGCGGAACTCATTCTATCCGCCTACACCGACAGCACCCTTTTGTCCGGCGATCTGTATATCGAGACCTACGAAGGCAGTGCGTGGGTGCCGCGCGCGTTTTCGACGGAAAACACGCTGAGGCCTGATATATTCGACACTGTCCTGCTGGATTTTGGTGGCCGGACACCTGATGCTGTCGCGGTTCTGATTGATCAATTTGCGCTGGCGATCAACGACCAGAACTTTGACTACGAAGTGTTTAGCCAGAACAGCAATTCGACGATTGGTACTTTGTTGGAGCTGGTGGGCGTAAGCGTCGACGCCTTCCTTCCCAATCCGCCCGATGTCGGCTTTTTGGGATTTATCGCGAAAGGCAGCAGGCTAGAGTTTTCGTACAGCATAAATGGCACAGCCGAAGACGACATTCTGCAAGGTCGCAGCGCAGCACAGCAGTTTTTCGGCAATGCAGGCAACGATGTCCTGCGCGGCGGTCGTGGTGACGACGTCCTTAATGGCGGAGAGGGCGTTGATACGGCGGTCTTTAGCGGCCCGCAAAAAGGCTATACATTGACGCTGAGCGCGGCGGGAACAACGCTGAGTGACCGTTCTGTCGGCCGCGATGGGTCGGATGCGCTGATTGATATTGAGCACCTTCAATTTGGCACCCCGTCATGCCCTGCGATGTTTGATCTGGGTTTCTACAATGGCCTGACGGGGCTTTCCGAGACGGATTTTAGAAGCGTGATCGAGCTTTACATCGCGTATTTCAACAGGGCACCTGACGCCGAGGGTCTGTATTTCTGGGGCGTGGCTTTTGGCAATGGATACACCTTAGATCAGATCGCACGCAGCTTTGTGGATCAGGATGAAACCCGCGCCACCTATCCCGAGGGCACGGCGAACCGTGATTTTGTGGATCAGGTCTATGGTAATGTACTGGGACGTGCGGCTGATGCTGGTGGCGGTGATTTCTGGGTTGGGTTGCTGGACGCGGGCATACTGCAGCGCGACAGCTTTATCCTGCGTCTGCTGCAGGGCGCGAAAGCCGAATTCAAACCGGAACTTGGTCAGGATTTCGTCGATCAACAGATCGCGGATCAGGCGTTCATAGAAACCAAAACGGACATCGGTGCCTATTTTGCGGTGCACAAAGGGATGTCAGATGTGGCCGACGCGACAGATGCGATGTTGCTTTTTGATGGTACCGCTAACGGTACAAACCTGGCCATAGCCGCCATCGACGGTTCCTATGCTCAAGCGCTGGATCCTGCAGAAGGAGCGTTCCTGATGCCATGGCTTGGCGTGATAGACGACCCGTTCGCCATCGCGTAATCAGAAGTCTTTGAAAAAGTGGTGCCCAGGAGAGGACTCGAACCTCCACACCGTTGCCAGTACTAGCACCTGAAGCTAGCGCGTCTACCATTCCGCCACCTGGGCAGGTCACGTTGCGCTGATCTAAGGGGCGCATGGGGCGGTGTCAATTGCAATTTGACGGTATTTGCAAGTTCAGGCTGGTGGAGTTTGGCCCACCGACCAATTGTTGCTTGTCCACGGTTCGCGTGGGGCGTACATCTGCGGTCAAGTCTTACGCACGCACGGAGGATCACGCATGGCTAAATTGGTGACTATTTATGGCGGATCGGGCTTTGTCGGCCGTTATATTGCCCGCCGGATGGCCAAGGCAGGCTGGCGCGTGCGCGTTGCTGTGCGGCGTCCCAATGAGGCCATGTTCGTGCGGCCCTACGGCGTTGTCGGTCAGGTTGAGCCGGTTTTGTGCAACATTCGTGATGATGCATCGGTGAATGCTGCAATGCTGGGTGCGGACGCGGTGGTGAATTGCGTCGGCATTCTGGTTGAGACGGACAAGAACAAATTTGATTCTGTGCAGGCCGAAGGCGCGGAACGCATCGCGCGGCTGGCTGCGGAAAATGGTGTGGCGCGGATGATCCACGTGTCTGCCATTGGCGCGGATATGAACGCTGACAGCGATTACGCCAGCAGCAAAGGTGACGGCGAGGCTGGTGTTCTGAGGCATATGCCGGATGCCGTTATTTTGCGGCCGTCGATTGTGTTCGGGCCAGAGGATGACTTCTTTAACCGCTTTGCAAGTATGGCGCGGATGAGCCCGATCTTGCCCGTTGTTGGTGGCGATACGATGTTCCAGCCGGTTTATGTCGATGATGTGGCGCATGCCGCGGAAATGGCCGTGACAGGCAAGGCGGTAGCCGGGGTTTACGAGCTTGGTGGCCCTGAAAAGCTGAGCTTTCGCGGTTTGATGCAGCGTATGCTGGCGGTGATCCACCGGCGGCGCTTGATCCTGAACATGCCGCGCTGGATTGCGCGTTTGATGGCGTTCGGATTCGATATGTTGCAGGCGGTGACCTTTGGTCTGATTTCCAACGGTGTGTTGACGCGCGATCAGGTCAAGAATCTGAGCAAAGACAACGTCGTTGCCGAGGATGCAAAAGGGTTTGCAGATCTGGGGATAAAGCCGGTGTCGATGGCGTCGATCCTGCCCGACTACCTGTGGCGGTTCCGGCCTTCTGGCCAATATGACGCGATCAAGGACAGTGCGCAGAACCTGCGGAACAGCTGATGGATCAGTCCACGACGCTAGTTGCGGCCTTCCTTGGGCTGCTCGAAGGGCTGACCGAATTTATACCTGTATCCTCAACCGGTCATCTGTTGTTGGCGGGTCATTTTCTGGGGTTCGAGAGCGCGGGAAACACCTTTGAAGTTGTCATTCAGCTTGGTGCGGTGCTTGCGATCCTGACGATATATGCCGCGCGGCTGTGGATGGTGTTCGCGGCGGCGCCGCATGATCCACAAGCGCGGCGGTTCATCTGGTCAATATTGATTGCGTTTTTGCCGGCGGTTTTCATCGGTGTTCTGGCCCATGATTTTATCAAGACGGTCCTGTTTGAAACGCCCATGCTGATTGCCGTGATGTTGATCATCGGTGGTGTTATCCTGCTGGTGGTGGAGCGGTTTGCCCCTGAACCCCGACATGATGACGCAATGGCGTTCCCCCTGTCGATGGCCTTGAAAATCGGCTTTATTCAATGTCTTGCGATGATCCCCGGCACATCGAGATCAGGGTCCACCATCGTTGGCGCCCTTTTGTTGGGGGCCAGCAAACGGGCAGCGGCAGAGTTTTCGTTTTTCTTGTCGATGCCTACGATGGCGGGCGCGTTTGCCTATGATCTGTACAAGAACCGCGATGTGCTGGATGCGTCTGCATTGGGTGAAATCGCCGTCGGGTTTGTGTTTGCGTTCCTGTCTGCCGTGCTGGTTGTGAAGTGGCTGTTGGGCTATGTCAGCAAGCATGGCTATGCGCTGTTTGGATGGTGGCGAATCATCGTCGGGTCGGTCGCTGTGGTGGCTTTGTCTGCGGGACTTTGATATTTAGGTCCGGATCGGATCTAAATTTAGCAAATATTATGCCTTGGATTGCCTTTTTGGGTCAGAACTGTATTAAAAGGTCAGCATTGCTGTCTTTTCTTATTGAAAGCGGTCCTATATTCAAAGTCTCTGATATCTGAGGGAGATTGCGGATCATGGCTGGGCAACAGATGCTGAAATTTGCGAGCGTTGAGCGGGATATGCCGGAGAAGCGGCCCCCTAATCTACGGCGGACTGATTTCCACGAGATTTACGCAGAGTACGCTGATGCAAAAGCCAAGGAGCAATCCAGCCGGTGCAGCCAATGTGGCGTGCCGTATTGCCAGACCCATTGCCCGCTGCACAACAACATCCCCGACTGGCTGCGTTTGACCGCTGAAGGCCGGTTGAAAGAGGCTTATGAAATCAGCCAGATGACCAACACCTTCCCCGAGATTTGCGGCCGCATTTGTCCGCAGGACCGGTTGTGTGAGGGAAACTGTGTGATTGAATCCTCGGGTCACGGCACCGTAACCATCGGCTCAGTCGAGAAATACATCACCGATACCGCGTGGGAAAAAGGCTGGGTGCAGCCGATCAAACCGCACGCTGAGCGCACCGAGAGTGTTGGCATCATTGGCGCTGGCCCCGGTGGGTTGGCGGCGGCGGATGTGCTGCGGCGTCAGGGTGTGCAGGTCACGATCTATGACCGCTATGACCGCGCGGGCGGCTTGCTGACCTATGGCATTCCCGGCTTCAAGCTGGAGAAAGACATCGTAATGCGCCGCAACGACCAGTTGGCACAAGGCGGGGTGAACTTTGAGCTAAATTGTGATGTGGGTGTCACCATCAGCTTTGCCGATATTCGGGCCAAGCATGACGCGGTGATCATTGCCACAGGTGTCTATAAAACAAGGGAAATCGAGGCACCGGGTGTCGGTGGCAAGGGACTTGAGCGGGCTATTGATTTCCTGACAGCGAGCAACCGCAAAAGCTTTGGTGATGCGGTAGAAGAATTCGACAGCGGACGGCTGAACGCGCAAGGCAAGCGCGTTGTCGTCATCGGTGGCGGTGACACGGCGATGGATTGTGTGCGCACATCCATTCGTCAGGGCGCGACATCGGTAAAGTGTCTGTATCGCCGTGACCGTGCCAACATGCCGGGCAGCCAGCGCGAGGTGCAGAACGCCGAAGAAGAGGGCGTGCAGTTTGAATGGCTGACCGCGCCCAAGGGATTTGTCGGTGATCCGGTGACCGGTGTGATGGTGCAAAAAATGCGTCTGGGCGCACCCGATGCGACGGGGCGTCAGGCACCCGAAGTGATCGAGGGTGCCGATTATGTCGAGGACGCCGATCTGGTGATCATGGCCTTGGGATTTGAGGCCGAGGACCTGCCGACGCTTTGGGGTGAGGCCGATTTGCCGGTAAACCGTTGGGGCACGGTCAAGGCTGATTATGTGACCGGTGCCACGGAAATGGACGGCGTCTACGCGGTGGGTGACATCGTGCGGGGTGCATCATTGGTGGTCTGGGCCATCAAGGACGGGCGCGATTGTGCGCAGGCGATTTTGGAGAAAATGAACGCATCTGCTGCGATTGCAGCCGAGTAGGTTAACAAAGCGTAAAAAGTCACAGGACGTACACCGGGCGTACAGATGGCGTGCATACGCTGGTCCGCATGAGAAATGTGAACGAATGATGAATGGGTCAGCAGTCCTGCCGCGGCATGAAGTGGAAGTTAACAATGCCTGAAGAGATCAAAGGTCAGTGTCTGTGCGGGGCGGTTCAGGTGCAGGCCATCCTGTCAAAACCCATGCTGCGGGCCTGTCACTGTGACATGTGTCGACAGCATACATCCGGCGCGTTTTTCTCTATTGCGGCGGACCCTGACAGCATTGTGGTCGAGGGGCCGACACAAAGCTACCGGTCGTCCGAATGGGCCGAGCGGGGGTTTTGCCCGACCTGTGGATCGACGCTTTGGTATGGGACTGTACATGACGGGGCGCGAAACCTGTCTGCGGGTTTGTTCCAGAATGCCGCCGGTGCGCCGCTGAAGTTGGAGTTTTTTGTGGACAAGTGTCCGCAGGGTTATGCGCTGGCTGGTGATCAGAAAAAGCTGACGAGCCAGGAGACAATTGCACTGTTTTCGGGAGGGGCCGATGGGTGAGGATGTAACACGCGAAGACATCATCGCGCCGTTTCGGCGGACGGGACAGATGCAGGGTCGGTGCTTGTGTGGTGACGTGGTGATTGATGTCGATGGGGATTACATCGCCGCAGTTGGCGCTTGTCATTGCCTGATGTGCCAGCGATCGAACGGGATGTTGTTCGGTGGCTTTGTCGCGGCAAGGGATGCCGTTACAGTGCGCGGTCCAGTGACTGTGCATGCGTCATCGTCGTTTTCCGAGCGGGCATTTTGCACGACATGCGGCAGCCACATCTGGCTGCGCAATACCGATGAGGCGGAGACAGAGATCGAGCTGTTTCCGGGGCTCTTTCCAGACGCGGGCAGCTTTGTGCTGCTGTCCGAAATTTACACAGACCGAGCGCCGAACTACGCGCCCCTTGCAGGCAATCACCGCCGCAAGACCCGCGCAGAGTATGAGGCAAAGAACAATTTTGTTGAAGGAGATGCCCGATGACCAAGTATGATGATGCGTGGGTTGCCCGTGAAGAAGCCAAACGCGCCGTTATGGCCGAAACGGGTTTGTACAGCCCCGAGGAAGAGCATTCATCCTGTGGTGTGGGTTTGGTCGTGAACATCGACGGGACCAAATCGCGCCGGGTGGTTGAGAACGGTATCAAGGCGCTGAAAGCGATCTGGCACCGGGGTGCGGTGGACGCGGATGGTAAGACCGGCGATGGCGCGGGTATCCATGTGCAAATTCCGGTGCCTTTTTTCTATGATCAGGTACGCCGTACTGGGCACAAACCGCGTCAGGACGAGATGATCGCGGTGGGCCAAGTGTTTCTGCCGCGCACCAACTTTGGCGCGCAAGAAACCTGCCGGACGATTGTAGAGACCGAAGTTCTGCGCATGGGTTATTATATCTATGGCTGGCGGCATGTGCCGGTAAAGATTGATTGTCTTGGCGAAAAAGCCAATGCAACCCGCCCCGAGATCGAGCAAATCTTGATCTCGAATTCCAAGGGTGTGGATGAAGAGACGTTCGAGCGGGAGTTGTATGTGATCCGCCGCCGGATTGAAAAAGCTGCCATCGCCGCACAGGTGCCGCAGATGTATATCGCGTCGATGTCGTGCCGGTCGATCATCTACAAGGGCATGATGTTGGCCGAACAGGTCGCGGAGTTCTATCCAGACCTGATGGACGAACGGTTTGAATCGTCGTTTGCGATTTATCACCAGCGCTATTCCACGAATACATTCCCGCAGTGGTGGCTGGCGCAGCCGTTCCGCATGTTGGCGCACAACGGTGAGATCAACACGCTGAAGGGCAACCTGAACTGGATGAAGTCGCACGAGATTCGCATGGCGTCCGGTGCGTTCGGGGACATGGCCGAGGATATCAAACCGATCGTTGCGGCGGGATCATCGGATTCTGCGGCGCTGGATTCTGTGTTTGAGGTGTTGGTGCGCGCGGGGCGTTCTGCGCCGATGGCCAAGACGATGCTGGTGCCTGAATCGTGGTCCAAGCAGACGGTGGAATTGCCCCAAGCGTGGCAGGATATGTATTCCTACTGCAACTCTGTGATGGAGCCTTGGGATGGTCCGGCGGCACTTGCTATGACCGACGGGCGTTGGGTGTGTGCGGGTCTGGACCGGTCAGGGCTGCGCCCGATGCGCTATGTCGTGACGGCAGATGGTATGCTGATCGCGGGGTCCGAGGCCGGGATGGTGCCGCTGGACGAGGCGAATGTGGTGCGCAAAGACGCGCTTGGTCCCGGGCAGATGATTGCCGTGGATATGAAAAAGGGCAAGCTGTTCACCGACAAGCGGATCAAGGACAAGCTGGCTGCGGCGTTGCCGTTCGGCGAATGGGTCGGCAAGATTGTCGAACTGGACGAGCCGCTGGCCGGTGTCACGGAAAAGGCGATGTTCAGCGGGAATGAGTTGCGGCGGCGTCAGGTGGCGGCAGGCTATTCGATTGAGGAGCTTGAGCAGATTTTGGCGCCGATGGCCGAAGATGCCAAGGAAACGCTGGCGTCGATGGGCGATGATACGCCGTCGGCGGTCTTGTCCAAGCAGTACCGTCCGTTGAGCCATTTTTTCCGGCAGAATTTCAGTCAGGTGACGAACCCGCCGATTGATAGCTTGCGCGAATTCCGGGTGATGAGCTTGAAGACGCGGTTCGGGAATTTGAAGAACGTGCTGGACGAGGATTCATCCCAGACCGAGATTTTGGTGCTGGACAGCCCGTTCGTGGGAAATGCGCAGTTCGAGGCGTTGTTTGAGCATTTCAATGCGGATGTGGTAACGATTGATTGTACGTTCGTGGCGGGTGGCAACAACCTGAACGAAGGGCTGGCGCGGATCAGGGCCGAGGCGGAAGATGCTGTGCGGTCGGGCGCGGGACATATCGTGCTGACCGACCAGATGAGCGGTCAGGGCCGTGTTGCGATGCCGATGATTTTGGCGACATCTGCGGTGCATTCGCATTTGACGCGCAAAGGGCTGCGGACGTTTACATCGTTGAATGTTCGGTCCGCGGAATGTGTGGACCCGCATTATTTTGCGGTGCTGATCGGCTGTGGTGCGACCGTGGTGAACGCCTATCTGGCAGAGGATTCTCTGGCTGACCGGATTGAGCGTGGGCTGTTGGATGTGTCCTTGACCGAGGCCGTGGGCCGTTACCGGACAGCGATTGATCAGGGTCTTTTGAAGATCATGGCCAAGATGGGGATTTCGGTGATTTCCAGCTATCGCGGCGGTCTGAACTTTGAGGCGGTGGGCCTGAGCCGCGCGATGTGCGCGGAATTTTTCCCCGGAATGACCAGCCGGATTTCCGGCATTGGTGTCACAGGCATCCAGCGCAAAGTGGAAGAAGTGCATTTGAAAGGCTGGCAGGGCGATGGCGTGGTGCTGCCGATTGGCGGCTTCTACAAGGCGCGCACATCTGGTGAGACGCATGCATGGGAAGCGTCGTCGATGCACATGCTGCAGATGGCGTGCAACAAAGCGTCCTACCAGATGTGGCAGCAGTATTCGAAAAAGATGCAGAGCAATCCGCCGATCCATCTGCGCGATCTGTTAGAAATCAAACCGCTGGGTGAGCCGATTGGCTTGGAAGAAGTCGAGAGCATCACGTCGATCCGCAAACGGTTCGTGACGCCGGGCATGTCCTTGGGGGCGTTGTCGCCTGAGGCGCACAAAACGCTGAACGTTGCGATGAACCGGATTGGCGCAAAGTCGGACAGCGGTGAAGGCGGCGAAGATCCGGCGCATTTTGTGCCTGAGCCGAATGGCGATAACCCAAGCGCCAAGATCAAGCAGGTGGCATCGGGTCGCTTTGGCGTGACAGCCGAGTACCTGAACCAGTGTGAAGAGTTGGAGATCAAGGTCGCGCAGGGTGCCAAGCCCGGCGAGGGCGGACAGTTGCCAGGGATGAAGGTCACGGACCTAATCGCGCGGCTGCGGCATTCAACCAAAGGCGTGACGTTGATTTCACCGCCGCCGCACCACGACATCTATTCGATCGAAGACCTGGCGCAGCTGATCTATGATCTCAAGCAGATCAATCCGCGCTGTAAGGTGACGGTCAAGTTGGTGGCGTCTAGTGGCGTTGGCACGATTGCCGCCGGAGTGGCCAAGGCGAAAGCGGATATTATCCTGATTTCAGGTCATAATGGCGGCACGGGCGCGTCGCCTGCGACCTCGATCAAATATGCGGGCCTGCCGTGGGAAATGGGTCTGACCGAGGCGCATCAGGTGTTGTCGATGAACAACCTGCGCGACCGTGTGACCCTGCGCACCGATGGTGGTTTGCGCACGGGCCGCGACATTGTCATGGCGGCGATGCTGGGAGCTGAGGAATACGGGATCGGCACGGCGGCGTTGATCGCGATGGGCTGTATCATGGTGCGTCAGTGTCAGTCGAACACCTGCCCCGTGGGCGTGTGTACGCAAGACGAGGCATTGCGTGAAAAGTTCACCGGCAACGCCGACAAAGTCGTGAACCTGATCACGTTCTATGCGACCGAAGTGCGCGAGATTTTGGCGTCGATTGGCGCGAAATCCTTGGGCGATGTGATCGGGCGTGCGGACCTGTTGACGCAGGTCAGCCGAGGGTCGGCACACTTGGATGATCTGGACCTGAACCCGCTGTTGATCACGGTCGATGGCGCGCATGAAAACGTCTATGACCGCGACAAGCCACGCAATGTGGTGCCTGATACGCTGGATGCGCAGATTGTGCGTGATGCGGCACGGTTCCTTGAGGATGGCGAAAAGATGCAACTGTCCTATGCGGTGCAGAATACGCACCGGACCGTGGGCACGCGCGTTTCCAGCCATATCGTCAAGAAGTTCGGGATGCGCAATTCTTTGCAGCCCGATCATCTGACCGTGAAACTGATGGGGTCTGCGGGACAATCATTGGGCGCGTTTGCAGCGCCGGGGCTGAAGTTGGAAGTATCCGGCGATGCCAATGATTATGTCGGCAAAGGCATGTCAGGCGGCACCATTGTCGTGCGTCCGCCAATGGCCAGTACCATTGTCGCGTCCGAGAACACGATCATCGGAAATACGGTTTTGTACGGTGCGACGAACGGCTTTCTTTTTGCTGCCGGACGTGCGGGCGAACGGTTTGCGGTGCGCAACTCTGGTGCAAAAGTCGTGATCGAGGGCTGTGGATCAAACGGGTGCGAGTACATGACCGGCGGTATCGCGGTGATTTTGGGCGAGATCGGTGCGAACTTTGGCGCAGGCATGACCGGCGGCATGGCGTATATTTATGATCCCAAAGGAACTGCGCAGGGGATGATGAACCATGAGACGATTGTGACCTGCCCGGTCACGGTGGATCATTGGATGGGTCAGTTGGAAGAGTTGCTGGAGCGGCATCTGGCAGAGACAGGCAGCCGCAAGGCCGCTGATATCTTGCAGCATTGGGACAGCGAAAAGCATCATTTCTTGCAGATTTGCCCTAAGGAGATGCTGGTGCATTTACCGGCACCATTGAGCCATGAACAGAAGGCCGTTCCTGCCGAGTAACAGGTGGGCCTTCGCTGCATTCATCGCCGTTCACAAACAGCGCCATGCCCCTTATAGCTGGGGGCATGGCACGTGCGGCGAAAAAGAAAACCAAGGATCAAGTTCCGGTGCGGCGGCGTGTGCGGCGGTTTGTGCTGCGCGCGGTGTCGGTGGTGTTTCTGGTCATGGCAGCATTGGTTGTGCTGGGGGTTTTCGTGAACCCGCCTACGACTGCTTATATGTATGGTGAAAAAACGCGGTTGGGTCAGGTCAAATATGACTGGGTCGCGATGGAGGATATCGCCCCTGTGATGGCGCGTGCCGCAGTCGCGGCGGAGGATGCCAATTTCTGTCAGCATTGGGGTTTTGATCTGGCTGCGATCAAGCTGGCGATTGCCGAAGGATCATCACGCGGTGCATCGACGATTTCGCAGCAAACGGTGAAGAACGTTTATCTGTGGCATGGCCGGACATGGGTGCGCAAAGCGCTGGAGGCGATGCTGACCCCGATGGTCGAGGCGGTTTGGAGCAAACGGCGCATTCTGGAGGTATATCTGAACATCGCGGAGTTCGATGAGGGTGTGTTCGGGGTAAAGGCAGCGGCGATGCATTACTTTGGCGTGGCCCCTGCTGATCTGTCGGCAGCGCAGGCGTCCAGACTGGCGGCGATCCTGCCTGCGCCCAAGACACGGTCGGCTGTGCGCCCGTCAAATGCGATGCAAAAACGGGCGCGGCAAATCCGCAGCGGGGCCGCGACGATCCGCGCAGATGGGCGCAGTGCCTGTTTCGAGAGTTGAAACTGTCTGGCGTTACGGGCATTGAAAGATACCGAAGCTCAGTATTGGACCCCCACGCATGGCGCGCTTGTTTCACGTTCCCCTGTCCCCGTTTTGTCGCAAGGTGCGTCTGAGCCTTGCAGAGAAGAAGATCGAAGTGGAATTGGTCGAGGAACGGTATTGGGAGCAGGACCCTGATTTCATGCGGCGCAATCCGGCGGGCAAGGTGCCTGTGCTGCGATTGGACGGCATCATGATGTCCGAAAGCGCCGCGATTTGCGAATACATCGAGGAGACCCGGCCCGACCCGTCGTTATTGCCCAGCGATCCGGTGGCACGGCTGGAGGTGCGGCGGCTGGTCAATTGGTTTGACGACAAGTTCCATTCAGAAGTGACGTCCAAGCTGCTGTATGAGCGGGTTAACAAGAAGATGATGAAGCTGGGCTATCCTGACAGTACAAACGTCAAAGCGGGCGCAAAGGCGATCAAGTATCATCTGGATTACATGACTTGGTTGCTGGATCATCGGCGCTGGCTGGCGGGTGACAACATGAGTTTGGCCGATTTTGCGGCGGCGGCGCATTTGTCATCGCTTGATTACATCTCTGATGTGGATTGGAACCGCAGCGAGATTGTGAAGGACTGGTACGCCAAGATCAAATCGCGCCCGGCGTTTCGCGCGCTTTTGGCTGATCAGGTATCGGGGTTTCCGCCGCCCAAGCACTATAACGATCTGGATTTTTAAGCGAAGAGCGCTGGGGGGCTTTGCGCCCCCCAGACCCCCCGCAGAGGTTTATTTGGAAAATTGAAAATGGATCAGGGGCTGAAATCTAGTTTGGTCGCTGAGGCCCTCGGGATGGGGTTTGTTGCGTGCCGGGTGTGTCGACCTTGGGATGTGCCGGATGTTCCTGCGCGGTTGGGCGCGTTTCTGGAGGCTGGATATCATGGGCAGATGGCGTGGATGGCCGACAGGGTTTCGTGGCGCGAAGACCCGAGTGTTTTGTGGCCGGAAGCGAAGTCTGTAATCATGTTGGCGGAGAGTTATGCGCCCGAGCATGATCCGCTGGCGGTGTTGTCGGAGCCGTCCAAGGGGGCGATTTCGGTTTATGCGCAGGGGCGCGATTACCATGACGTGGTCAAGAAACGGCTGAAGCGGTTGGCGCGGTGGTTGGTGGCGCAGGCGGACTGCGAGGTGAAGGTGTTTGTGGATACCGCACCGGTGCCCGAGAAAGCCTTGGCGCAGGCGGCGGGTTTGGGTTGGCAGGGCAAGCATACCAATGTGGTTAGCCGTGACTGGGGAAACTGGGCGTTTCTGGGGGCGGTGTTTACCACGCTTGATTTGCCGGTGGATGCGCCGGAGGTGGACCATTGCGGGACATGTCGGTTGTGTCAGGATATTTGTCCGACGGATGCGTTTGTCGAGCCCTATAAGCTGGATGCGCGGCGGTGCATTTCATATTTGACGATTGAGCATAAGGGGCCGGTTGATCTGGAGTTGCGCGGGAAGTTGGGCAACCGGATTTATGGATGTGACGATTGTCTGGCGGTTTGTCCGTGGAATAAGTTCGCCGTTCAGGCCAGTGATATGCGGTATCATGGGCGCGAGGTTCAGGCGTCTGATTTGGTTGATCTGGTCGGCTTGGATGATGCGGCGTTTCGCGCGCGGTTTTCGGGGTCGCCGGTGAAGCGGATCGGGCGGGACCGGTTTGTGCGTAATGTGCTGTATGCGATTGGGAATTCGGGGCTGCCTGCGCTGGCAGGGGCTGCGCAGGGGTTGGTTGAGGATGCCGACCCCACAGTGGCAGATGCGGCGCGGTGGGCGGTGACGCGGTTGCGCGATAAGTGACGTTATCGGGGTGGTGCATCGCGCGCATCCCATTAAAATCATGCGAAATTTGGACAAGGAGAGCGCCGTGGCGATTTTGTTGGGCGTGGATACGGGCGGCACCTATACGGATGCGGTTTTGATCCGGGATGAAGAAGAGGTAATTGCATCGGCCAAGTCGCTGACGACGCGGCATGATCTGGCTATCGGGGTCGGCAATGCGGTGCGTGCGGTGTTGGCTCAGGCGGGTGTTGCGGCGAGCGATGTGGCGCTGGCGTCATTGAGCACGACGCTGGCGACCAATGCGCTGGTTGAGGGGCAAGGTGGGCGCGTGGCGCTGATTTATATCGGGTTTCGAGAGAAGGATTTGGCGGCGCATGGTTTGGCGGATGCGTTGAAGGGCGATCCGTATATTGTGTTAGACGGCGGGCATAATCATGCGGGAGGGCAGGCTGTTGCGTTGGATGAAGACGGGTTGCGCGCGTTTCTAGAGGCGCAGAAGGATCAGGTCAGCGGGTTCGCGGTTGCCTCGCAATTTGCCACGCGCAACCCTGCGCATGAGTTGCGGGCGATGGAGTTGGTGGCCGAGATCACGGAGCGGCCTGTGTCGGCGTCGCATCAGTTGTCTGCGAAATTGAACGGGCCGAAGCGGGCGTTGACGGCGGTGCTGAACGCGCGGTTGATCGGGATGATTGACCGGTTGATCGGGCGGGCCGAGGATACACTGTTAGAATTGGGCGTCACCGCGCCGCTGATGGTGGTGCGCGGGGACGGGGCGTTAATCTCAAGTGCGCAGGCGCGGGAGCGGCCGATTGAGACGATCCTGTCCGGGCCAGCGGCATCTATTGTCGGGGCAAGGTGGATGACGGGTGCTGATTTGGCACTGGTCAGCGACATCGGCGGGACGACAACGGATGTGGCGCTGCTGAAAGACGGGCGGCCTGCGATTGATCCAGCGGGCGCGCGTGTGGGCCCGTACCGGACGATGGTTGAGGCGGTTGCGATGCGGACCACGGGACTTGGTGGCGATAGTGAGGTGCATTTCGTCTCTGAAGGTCTGCAAGGCGGCGTGACGCTGGGCCCCAAGCGCGTGCTGCCGGTGTCGTTGGTTGCTGTGGATGCGCCCGAGGTGGTGCATGCGGCGTTGGATGCACAACTGCGCAGCGTGACACCCGGAGAGCATGACGCGCGATTTGTGCGTGCCGTGCAGGGGTTGAGCCGTGAAGGTGTGGGGCCGCGCGAGGAGGCGTTGCTGGACCGGATTGGCGAGGGTGTGCATCCCTTGGGGGACGTGCTGAAAACGCGGGTAGAGCAGGGCGCGTTGAAGAAGCTGGTGGAGCGCGGGTTGGTGCAGGTTGCGGGCGTGACGCCGTCGGATGCGAGCCATGTGTTGGGCCGTGTGATGGAATGGGACGCAGGGGCCGCGCGCAAGGCGCTTGCGTTGTTCGGGCGGCGCAGGACCGGATCGGGGACAGTGCTTTCGACATCCGAGGATGATGTGGCGCAGATGATCATTGACCGCTTGACGCATCAGACAGCGCTGGCCTTGCTTGAGGCCGCGTTTGCGGATGAAGACGTACCGTTTGACGGGACGCCGGAGGTGTTGGCGCGGCATGTGTTGATGCAACGTGGGATGGCGGGGCATCAGGGTTTGGTCAAGCTTGAGACGGGGTTAAGCGTGCCTGTTGTGGGCTTGGGTGCCTCTGCGGCGAGCTATTATCCCGCTGTGGGTGAGCGGCTGGGCTGCGAGATGATTTTGCCGGAATATGCAGGCGTGGCCAATGCGATCGGTGCCGTGGTGGGGCGCGTGACCATGCGGGAAAGCGGGACGGTCACGTCGCCCTCTGAGGGCAAGTTTCGGGTGCATCTGCTGGAGGGGCCAAAGGATTTTGGCGATCAGGTCATGGCGCTGCAATACCTTGAGGACGTGCTGCGGAATTTGGCGATGGATCAGGCCAAGGCGGCAGGCGCGGAGGATATCCAGATGTCGGTGTCACGTGACCTGCGCATGGCCGGTGTCGAGGGGCGCGAAGTGTTTATCGAGGCGAGTTTGACGGTTGAGGCAGCAGGGCGGCCACGGGTGGCGGTTTAAGGCCACCCGTATTCGCTTAGCTGTTGGGACGCACGCGGGCGGCGGATTTGTCGGCGAATGCGGCAAGGCGGGCGCGAGCGTCGGGTTGGGTGTTGACCACGCCTGCAACGACTGCTTCGGCATATGCGGCGTCCATCGCGGACATGTTTTGCATGTGGCTGACGGCGGAACAGATGGCGAAGTTTGACAGGGGCAGGTTCTGGGCTGCTTTGCGGGCGAGGTCGAGGGCGGCGTCAAAGCTGGACCCTTCGACGGAATATTGCACCAGACCGACGTCCATGGCCTCTTGGCCCTGATACACACGGCCTGTCAGCATCATGTCGATCATGCGGGATTTACCGACCAGATCGGTGACGCGGATGGTCGCACCACCGCCTGTAAACAGCCCGCGCTGGCCTTCGGGCAAGGCGAAGTAGGCGGTTTGGTCCATGACGCGGATATGGGCGGAACTGGCGAGTTCCAGACCGCCACCGACAACCGCACCTTGGAGCGCGGCAATGATCGGCACGCCGCCGTATTCCATTTTATTGAACGCCTCGTGCCAGCGCAGGCAAACGTGCATGAAGTCAGCCGGGCTGCGGTCGGCATCGTGGTGTTCGATCAGATCGAGACCAGCGCAGAAGTGATCGCCAGCACCCGCAAGGACCACTGCCCGCACACCAGCGCGGGGGGCGACCGAGAAGAAATCAACCAGTTCTTCGATTGTGTGAATGTCTAGGGCGTTGCGTTTGGTCGGGCGGTTCAGGGTTACGACCCAGACACCATCGTCATGCGCCTCAACGGCCAGATTGGTAAAGCGGGAAGGGTCGATTTGGAGTGTCATGGCAATATCCTACGCTGAAATCTGTGGCCTTGGACCGGGTGGCTCTGGCTTGTGCGTAACGCAAGGGCAACTTTTGGCGCAAGCGTGGTGTATTACTGTGACGTAGCGAAAGTTCTGCCGAAGGGATGGACACCCACCTGTTTGGAGGGCGTCCGTTTCTTATATTACTCCGCCGCTGCGCGTTTGGGCAGAACCCAGTCCGGGCGCACAAAATGGCAGGTGTAGCCGTGCGGGATGCGCTCAAGGTAGTCTTGGTGCTCTGGCTCGGCTTCCCAGAAATCAGAAACGGGCTCGACTTCGGTGACGACTTTGCCGGGCCAGATGCCAGATGCCTCAACGTCGGCGATGGTGTCCAGCGCCACGGCGCGTTGATCCTCGTCCACATAGTAGATCGCCGAACGGTAGCTAAGGCCACGGTCGTTGCCCTGGCGGTTCAGGGTTGTGGGGTCGTGGATCTGGAAAAAGAATTCGAGCTGTTCGCGGAAGGACGTTACCGCGGGGTCAAAGATAACCTCGATCCCTTCGGCGTGTGTGCCGTGGTTGCGGTAGGTTGCGTTGGGCACGTCGCCGCCGGTGTATCCGACACGGGTGGAAATCACGCCGGGGCGTTTGCGGATCAGGTCTTCCATGCCCCAGAAACATCCGCCTGCTAAAACTGCGCGTTGCGTGCTCATGCTACGTCCTCCACTTGGTTGATGTAATCGCCGTATCCCTCATCTGCCATGTCATCGCGGTGGATGAAACGCAGGGATGCGGAGTTGATGCAGTAGCGCAAGCCGCCCCGATCCGGTGGGCCGTCGGGAAAGACGTGGCCAAGGTGGCTGTCGCCGTGTTTTGAGCGGACTTCGGTGCGGACCATGCCAAGGGATGCGTCACGCAGTTCGGTCACGTTGTCGATGGCTTTGGTAAAGCTGGGCCAGCCGCAGCCGCTCTCGTATTTGTCGGCGGAGGCGAACAGCGGTTCGCCTGAAACGATATCGACATAGATGCCGGGTTCTTTGTTGCCCAGCAGCTTGCCGGTGCCGGGGCGTTCTGTGCCGCTCTCTTGGGTGACATAGAACTCTTCGGGCGACAGGGCGGCGACCGCGTCGGGGTGTTTTTCATATTTGGCCATGGGGTTCTCCTGTTTGGATACCATTGGCTTTATTAAATGGGGTGCTATGTCAAATTTCAAAGGGTATTTTTTCGGGCCACACGCGGATGTGCGTGTTCAAAGCGGAGGATATGCGATGCGTTGGATGTTAAGTGCAGTTTTTGCGGTCTGGGCAGGTTTGGCGTGGGCCGCGCCCGGTGATGCGGTATTTGCAAATATTGATGGTGGTACGCACCAGATGCGCGGCTGGGCCGGTCAGCCGGTCTTGGTGGTGAACACTGCGTCCGAATGCGGTTTTACCTATCAGTATGACGGGCTGCAGGCGCTTTATGACACCTACAAGGATCGGGGATTGGTCGTGCTGGCAGTGCCATCTGATGATTTCAATCAGGAATTGGGCAGTGCTGCAGAGGTCAAAGAGTTCTGCGAGATCAGTTTTGGGCTGCAATTGCCGATGGCTGATATCACTTCTGTGAAAGGCACAGGCGCGCATCCGTTTTATCAGGCTGTCAGGGCCGAAACCGGGTTCGTGCCGAAATGGAATTTCAACAAGGTGCTGATCGGGCCGGATGGTGCGGTTGTGGCGACATGGGGGTCTAATGTGAAACCGCAAAGCGGACAGATCACCCGCGCGATTGAGGCGTTGCTGGACTGAGCTTGGGTGCGGTAGGCTTGGCTAAAGAAGGAGCCTGCGCATGCCTGATCCCGACCTACATGCCGCCTATGCCCTGGAAACGCCCGAGGATAATCGCGCGCTTTATGCGGCGTGGGCGCAGACCTATGATGCCAGTTTTGCCAAGGATATGGATTACCAACTGCCGCGCTTGGTCGCGCTGGTGTTGGCTGAGGTCGCGCAAGGTGTCGGGCCCGTGCTGGATGTGGGGGCAGGCACCGGATTGCTGGCGGAAAACATGGTGATGCGCGGGGAGGTCGATGCGTTGGATATTTCGCCGGATATGTTGGCGGTGGCAGCGTCCAAAGGGATTTATGCGCGCACGATATTGGGCGATTTGACCGGAACGCTGGATTTGCCGGACGGACATTATGGTGCGGTGGTGTCGTCGGGCACCTTTACCCATGGGCATGTCGGGCCGGGTGCGTTGGATGAATTGTTGCGGGTGGCGCGGCCCGGCGCATGGTTTGTGCTGTCGGTGAATGCGGAACATTTCGAGGCACGTGGTTTTGCTGCGAAGTTTGCTGCGTTAGAAGGCCGGATTGACGGGCTGTCACATCGCCAGATCAATATCTACGGACCGGATGCCGATGCCGCCCATGCAGGTGATCTGGCCCATATTGTGGTGTTCAAAAAGAGCTAGGCCTTCTTTTGCCGTGAGATTTGCACGGCAAGAATGCCCGCCGCGATGATCGCCACCCCAAGGATGTCACGCGGGCCAATTGTCTCTGACAACAAGACCGCAGCAACCGCGACACCAAAGAACGGGTTGAGAAAGTGGAAGGTCGCGGCGCGGGTTGCACCGATGCGGTTGACCAGCCAGAACCAGATGATTGTCGCGGCCAGACCCGGGATCAGGCAGGTGTAGGTAAAAGCAAAAAACAGTGGCCATGTGGGGTTCAGGCGCGGTGTTTCAAACGCAAGTGTTGCCAGCGAAAGGGCAACGCAGCCCACCAGCATTTGCAGTCCGACGATCATCAGGAAGTTGCCCCCCGATGTGGCGCCGCGCACCAGCAGCGTCGCGGCGGTCAGTGCGATGACACCAATAACGCAGAGCGCGAGGCCCGTGGTATCAACTCCGTTGCCAAGCCGCGCGCCCATTATGATCGAGACGCCGATAACACCTGCGATCAGGCCGATGATGCCCAAGGGGCGCAGCCGCTCGCCGAAAAACACCCACAGCGCAATGCCGACGAGAAGCGGCATGGTTGAGGCGATGATGGCGGCCAGAGACGCCTCAATTGTTTGCATAGCGACAAAGTTCAGCCCGAGGTAGACGGCGTTTTGCAAGATGCCAAAGACGATTGTGGCGCGCCATTGGGCGGGGGTCAGGCGCCAGCTTTGACCCAGCAGCAAGGCGACACCGACGCCAAGCAGGCCAGAGACCAGATAGCGCAGCGAAAGCGCGAAAAGCGGGGAGGCATCTTCCACGATGATCCGGGCGGAGGTAAAAGCAGAAGACCACATCAAGGCGAATAAGAGCCCCATGAGAATTGCGCGGATGTCCATGTGGTGGTCCTGTGGTTTGTTCGTCGCGACAGTTTCGCAAGTTCGGGGGGAGGGCAAGGGTTGAACGCGGGTGTGTGTGTTTTGGGCGGGTCCGGAATTTCAGTATTCTAAGCGAAAAGAGCGGGGGGGGGTGCGTCCGGAATAGGGACGCGGGATTCGTTGGGGGGAGCGGTCTGGATGGCGGTGAGGGTTTCGTCAAGGGTTCGGCGGGCGCCTGTCTGGAGGTATTCCATGGCTTTGAGGGAGGCGTTGTGCGCTTCAAGGCTGGAACCTGCGACGCAATCCTCGATGACGCGGCAGAAGTAGTCGTTCTGATGGCCATCAACGAATGTGTAGTGAACGCAAACGTCCGTGAGGCCACCGACCAGCAGCAGGGTGTCAATTTTGAGGCCTTTGAGCAGGATTTCAAAATCGGTGCCAAAGAAGGCGGAGTAGCGGCGTTTGCGGATCAGGAAATCGTCAGGGCGGAAGTCCATCTGTTCTGTGGCGATGGCAGTTTTCGGGTTGTCCTCAAGGCAGTGGATGTCTTCGTCGCCGTCCAGCTCTCGCCCGAAGTCGACCATCGAGGGGTGGTGTACTTCCTGGATGAAGATCACTGGAATGTTGGTTGCGCGGGCTGCGTCAATGGCTTTGCGGGCCAGCAGCATGCGGTCCTTGAACCCCGGCATGTTGTCGATACTGTGGACTTCGGAGGCGTCAGTTCCGCAAATGTGGCAAGAGACGCGCGCAGGACGTCATATCATTGCTCAATTTACCGCGTAACCCATGCGTGTGGTTTTGGGAGAGTTGTGCTATGATTGAAGTATTGGAAGATCTTCTGGTCTATGTGACTGCGGGCGGGATCATCGTGTTTCTGGCCTTTAAAGAGTTCATCGCCTACCGGTTACCCGCGACGCACCGGTTGAACGAGTTGTTTAACCCGCCGCGCACGCAGGGGACGGGTGGCGCTACGGGAAGTGACTGGATCAATCAGCACAAGGGTGGCGACTAAAGTCGCGATCGCAGGCGTGCTGATGCAAAAAAGGGGTCACCGATTGGCGACCCCTTTTTAATTTGATAGCCTGCGGAAGGCTTAGCCGTTCACGCTGTCTTTTAGCGCTTTGGCGATGGTCATCTTGACGACCTTGTCCGCCTCTTTCTTGAACTGTTCGCCGGTTGCCGGGTTGCGGACCATACGCTCTGGACGCTCGCGGCAATAGATTTTGCCTACGCCGGGAAGGGTCACTGCACCGCCGCCGGACACTTCGCTTGTGATCAAGTTGCAAACGGCATCCAGTGCTGCGCCTGCGGCTTTTTTGTCTGCGCCCATCTCTGTCGCCAGTGCGGCTACGAGCTGAGTCTTTGTCATTGGTTTGGTGGCCATGTTGTTATCTCCTTAGACCGCCCGATTTTAGGGCCTTGCCCGCAGAATGTAGCGGTATGTTGTGTGTGAACACAACGACTGGTGGCGCGAAAAACGCATATTCTAGGGGTTTTCTGTTGTTTTTTGCGCCCCGAATGCCTTCAGAGGAAGGCCGTTTCGTCAAAAGAGCGCAATTTCCGGCTATGAATGCGTTCTAACGGCGTCGAACGCAACAGCTCCATCGCGCGAATTCCGATCATCAAATGACGTGCAACTTGGGTTTTATAGAAGTCCGAGGCCATGCCGGGCAGCTTTAATTCACCATGCAGCGGTTTGTCGGAGACGCACAAAAGTGTGCCGTAAGGGACGCGGAAACGGTAGCCGTTGGCGGCGATTGTGGCGCTTTCCATATCGAGCGCGACAGAGCGCGATTGCGACAGGCGCTGCACCGGGCCGGATTGATCGCGCAGTTCCCAGTTGCGGTTGTCAATGGTGGCCACGGTGCCGGTACGCATGATGCGTTTCAGCTCGTACCCTTCGAGTTGGGTGACTTGGGCCACCGCGCTTTCCAGCGCAATCTGGATTTCTGCAAGCGCGGGGATCGGTGTCCAGACGGGCAGGTCATCATCCAGCACGTGATCTTCGCGCAGGTAGGCATGGGCGAGGACGAAATCACCAAGCGCTTGGGTATTACGCAGGCCCGCGCAGTGGCCGACCATCAGCCACGCATGCGGGCGCAGCACCGCGATGTGGTCGGTCGCGGTTTTCGCGTTGGACGGACCGACGCCGATGTTTACCAGCGTGATGCCAGAGCCATCGCTGCGTTTCAGGTGGTAGGTCGGCATTTGCGGTGTTTTGAGCGTGTCCGGGATGGGCGTGTCACCATCGGTAATTTCGACGTTCCCGGTTGAAACGAATGATGTGTAGCCGCTGGCGGGATCTTTGAGCTGGGCGCGGGCGTAATCCTCGAACTCCGTCACATAGAACTGGTAGTTGGTAAACAGAACGTGGTTCTGAAAATGCTCTGCATCGGTGGCAGTGTAATGGGACAGGCGGGCGAGGGAATAATCAACGCGCTGGGCGGTGAACGGGGCGAGGGGGCGCACGTTATCGACAGGCACGTAGGTGCCGTTAACGATGTCGTCGTTGGTGGTGGACAGGTCCGGCACGTCAAAGATATCGCGCAGGGTAAAATCGGCGGCGCCGTCTTGGGGGATCGACGCGGCGCTGTCACCGGTGACGGCAAAATGCACCGGGATCGGTGTGTCGGAGGTGCCGATGGTCACGGGTTGGCCGTGGTTTTCGATCAACAGGCCGATTTGCTGGATCAGATAGGCGCGGAACAGGTCGGGGCGCGTGATCGTGGCCGAGAACGTACCGGGGGAGGAGACATGGCCAAAGCTGAGGCGGCTGTCGACTTGGGCGTAACTGGAGGTGCGAAAGCCGATTTCGGGATAGAAAGCGCGGATGCGGGTTTCCTTGGGGGGAGTTTCGAGTGTCGTAGCAAAGTTGTCGCGCAGGAAGGTGATGGCCTGCATGTAGAGGGTCGTCAGGTGGTCAACGGCGGCGGTCGCATCGGTGAACTCTTGGGGTTGCGGGCTGTCAGGGGTCAGGATTTTCATGTCGGTTTCTTTCTTTTTGGGGCGGTCGTGCCCTTTGGCGCGCATAAAGTCGTATGCACGTTGGTCTTGTGATCTATTTCACGATCACGTCGGTAAATTCGAATGTACGCACATCGACAAGGCCCAGATCACTGATCCGCAGTTCGGGGATCACGACAAGGGCCAGTAGGGAATGCTGCATGTAGGCGTTGTTCAGGGTGCAGCCGCAGGTGCGCATAGCGTCCATCATTCTATCGGTATTGGCGGCGACTTCGCTTGCGGGGCTGTCGGACATGAGGCCCGCGATGGGCAGTTCAATTAGCGCCAGTTCGATGCCATCGCAAAATATGGTGATGCCGCCGCCGACTTCTTTCAACCGGTTGGCGGCCAGCGCCATCTGATCACGGTCTGTGCCGACGACGATCATGTGGTGGCTGTCATGCGCGACGGTTGATGCCATCGCCATTTTGCCAGTATAGCCAAAGCCGGAGACAAAGGCGTTCACCACATTGCCGGTCTCCCGGTGACGCTCAACGAGGGCGATCTGGCAGACTTCGCCTGTGGCTTGCACGCGGCCTTCGGTCACGGGCAGCTCGAATTGGAGCGCTTTCGTGGGTGCTTGGTTCTCGACCACACCGATGACGTTGGCGGTGACAGCGTTTGCGCCATGGGGGGCTTGGATTATGAAATCGTCAGCGGTAAGGGTTTTGCCCATGTTAACCGTCTGGCGGGCGTGTTTGGGCCAATCATAATGCGGGCAGTCGGCAAGGCAGACGCCATCTTGCGCGACGATCTGGCCACGGGCGATGACGGTTTCAATCGGAAGTGTTTTCAGGTCTGAGGTCAGGATCACATCGGCCCGGCGGCCGGGGGTCAGCGATCCTATGTCACGTTCCAGCCCGAAATGCGTGGCGGTGTTGATCGTGGCCATTTGCAGGGCGACCAGCGGGTCACAGCCGCAGTCAATCGCGTGGCGGACGACGCGGTTCATGTGACCGTCGTTGACGAGCGTGCCCGAGTGGCAATCGTCCGTGCACAGGATCATGTTGCGCGGGTCCAGACCCTTTTCGGTGATGGCGGTGATCTGGGTTGCGACGTCGTACCACGCAGAGCCGAGGCGGATCATCGACCGTATCCCTAGGCGCATGCGTGCGATCGCGTCTGCCTCACAGGTGCCTTCGTGATCATCCGCAGGGCCGCCCGCGACATATGCCGCAAAGGCGGGACCAAGATCGGGAGAGGCATAGTGGCCGCCGACGGTTTTGCCTGCGCGTTGGGTGGCGGCAATCTCGGCCAGCATTTGCGGGTCGGCGTTTGAGACACCGGGAAAGTTCATCATTTCGCCAAGGCCGATAATGCCGGGCCAGTTCATCGCCTCTGCCACGTCTTCGGCAGTGATCTCGAACCCTGTGGTTTCCATACCGGGGGCAGAGGGCGCGCAAGAGGGCATTTGGGTAAAGATGTTGATCGGCTGCATGAGGGCCTCGTCGTGCATCATGCGGACGCCTTTGATGCCCAGAACATTCGCAATCTCGTGCGGGTCGGTGAACATCGACGTGGTGCCGTGCGGGATCACAGCGCGGGCGAATTCGGCGGGGGTGAGCATGCCGCTCTCGATGTGCATGTGTCCATCACAAAGGCCGGGGACCATGTAGCGGCCATTTGCTTTGATGATCTGGGTGTTCTCGCCAATGCAATGGGATGCGTCCGGCCCGACAAATGCGATGCGGCCGCACACGATGGCGATGTCGTGGTCAGGGAGTGTTTCGCGCGTGTGGACGTTGACCCAGATGCCGCCCTTGATGACGGTATCGGCGGGGCTGCGTCCGGCGGCGGTGTTGACGAGGTGGGGGGCAACGTCGGCCCATGTGGGGAAAGATGTGTGTGTCATGGCATAAAGGATCAAGTTTCGCACATCACTGCAAGGGGGCGGCGCGTGGTTTCTTGAAACTGTCACACTTCGCGGCGATAACATCCATATGAACATCGTCATTTATCACAACCCCGCCTGTGGCACGTCGCGCAATGTGTTGAAGATCATCCAAGACGCAGGGTACGCGCCCACGGTCATTGAATACGTGGAGGAAGGCTGGACACGGTCGCAACTGCTGGGCCTGTTCGCCGCCGCCGGTTTGACGCCGCGCGACGCGCTGCGCAGTCACAAAACCAATGCTGAGGAACTGGGGCTGTTGGAAGAAAGCGTCGACGACGATGCTTTGCTGACCGCAATGGTCGCGCATCCGATCTTGGTGAACCGTCCCATCGTGGCCTGCGCACAAGGCGTGCGTTTGTGCAGGCCGTCAGAGGTGGTGCTGGACCTGCTGCCGGTATGGCCAGCGGGACCGTATCACAAGGAAGACGGTGAGCTGATGATCGACGCGCAAGGCAATCGCGTCTGAGGTTGCCACCGCATTGCCCTCCTGCCAAGGTGGTCCAAAGGGGGACTGCTGAATGGATTATGACAAGGTTTCAGCGGGTGATCTCGGGGCCAGTTTGCGGGGCATTGGCCTGAACCTGCTGGTGCGCGATGTGGGCCGCGAGGTGGCGTTTCTCAAGGCGCTGTTCGGGATGGAAGCGTTTCAGCCGACTGCGGATTTCGCGATCATGACATACGGGGATCAGGTGTTTCAGTTGCATTCGGACGGCACTTATCACTCCAACCCTCTGCTGGGTTTGCTGCCGGAAAATCCACCGCGCGGAGCAGGGATCGAGATACGGCTGTATGACAGTGATCCTGATGAGGTTGAGGCCGCCGCAGAGGCTGCGGGTGGGACAGTGTTGCAAGGCGCTACGGACAAGCCGCACGGGCTGCGCGAGGTTTATGTGTTATGCGAGAACGGGTATGCGTGGGTGGCAAGTCGGGCGTTGTAGTTTTCTGGAAACGTGAGTGAGGGTCTGTTTTGCGGGACTTTGCAACGCTGAGATAGCTTCATGTTGTTGCTAGTTTGATGCCATCGTCTAGAGTTGTCTTATGGTAGTTTATCTTGCTCTCACCCTGTCAATTTCGGCTTGCATGAGAGTGTCTGATCTTCTGTGTATGAGTAATTCGGTCCATGCTTCATTAACGAAGGAGCA
>Ga0115562_1000543_pt1 | contig 28448 bp, 28 predicted proteins | sample COGITO_mtgs_1105_6_FD_87200 | JGI IMG/M metagenome (GOLD analysis project Ga0115562, IMG submission 87200) | Pelagic marine microbial communities from North Sea - COGITO_mtgs_110516 | ecosystem: Environmental > Aquatic > Marine > Epipelagic | place: Germany:Helgoland, sampling site Kabeltonne...
CTGTTTTTCGGCATGGCCATCACCCATAAGCTGCTTCTGCAACCGTTCTAAGTTGTTGTTCATTTCGCTGCCCCTTTGTCGTCGGATATCACGGAGCGATAGCGAGAAGAAATATCAAACACCATCTTTCATAAACGGTTCGCAATGCCTGATCGGTGTAGCTAAAGGACATAGCCGTCGCACTTGCTGACAACCTCGACAACGTGAAGCTGGAGGCGTGAACACGACCCGAACGACCTTTCCGAGTTTTTCAATTAATGATTCGCCCGATGAAGCAGTTATGGGGAACCGTTCTGTTCACGGCCCTGACTACCGACGACGCCGAGTCTTACACCCGCACCGAATACTTTCGCACGGTCGCGACACTGGCAGGCGTTGATCCCGATGCGGTCCGCCATGTAGTTCGCATGGGCGGCCCTCTGCGCAATGTCACAGCGCGCAGGCGGACGGTTATGGCAGCGGAATAAGTCTAAAGGCGGGTGCGCATCAGGATCGGAAGGGATGGGTTAATTTTAACCCACCTAGGCCTGATAAAATTATCATGCCCTCTGATTTGCGAACATCGGGCGAATAGTACGTGTTTCCGATGCGGACACAGTGCGGACATCAAAAAAATCGCTAGAAGCCCCTTATGGGGTTCTTTCCATAAACCCTTGATCTTGCGGGGGTAAATGGCTCCGGCGGTAGGGATCGAACCTACGACCAATTGATTAACAGTCAACTGCTCTACCGCTGAGCTACGCCGGAACGGTTTGCGTCGTATAGCAATGCGGATTCGCGTCGTCCAGAGGGATTACGGGCGAATTGAGGAAAAAATTTTACCCCATACCCGTCCTCGTCGGCGTCCGCTTAAATATTGCTGCAGGCCCAAGGGAGCCTTGCGGGCTGACCAAGGATTTTCCTGTCAGGTCAATGAGATGCGCCAACACATTGCGTGTCGCTGCGGGCAACAGAGAGGTAGGCGTGTCGGTATAGATTGCAGTTGTGATCGCCGCTGCCGTGCTGGGGCCGTTGTCCAGCGTTGCCAGAATGGCTGCTTCTCGTGACAAACGGTGCCTGATCAGCCAGTCCAGCCGCGCGTTGGGTGCGTGCACAGGTCCGCCGTGTCCGGGGTAGAACACCCGCCAGTTTGCCGCCGCGAGTCGCGCGCAGGATGCCATGAAATCGGTCAAATCCCCGTCCGGAGGGGAGACCAGCGAACTTGCCCAACCCATGACATGGTCGCCCGTCAGACAGGCATCTTTCCAACCGAGCGAAATATGGTTGCCCAGATGGCCCGGCGTGTGGATCACATCAAGGTGCCATTCGCGGCCTTTGATCTGCGCGCCGTCCGCCACGATCTGATCGGGTTCAAAGGCGTGATCAATCCCTTCGCCGCCGTCGGTCAGACCGGCGTCTGCCAGTTTTGCCATTGCGGCACTGCGTCCTGCGCTCGCGTTGCCAAAGGCAAGAATGGGCGCGCCTGTGGCATCCGCGAGGGGACGGGCGAGGGGAGAATGGTCAAGATGGCTATGTGTCACGATAATGTGGCTGATGTGTTGATCTGGCCCGATGGCCCGCAGTATCGCGCCCATATGCGCGGCACTATCCGGTCCGGGGTCTATCACCGCAAGATCGCGCTGACCCAGCAGATAAGTGTTGGTGCCTCGATAGGTCATGGGCGATGGGTTGGGAGCCACAATCCGGCGCAGTCCAGGTTCCAACGTCAGAGCCACGCCAATGTCTGGGTCAAAATCGTCCATCTGCATCCTGGTCTGTGCCTTTGCATGGTCAGTGGGGCGCGCCGGGGTTTGGCGCATTTCATTTCCACGGATCAGGGGTTTCTGTCCCCAAGGCATTTATGCCCGTGCGGCCCTGATCCTGCTGCTGCCTGAGATAATTGTTCAGAGTGTTGTGTCTGAAGGTGTTCTATAGGACCGAAGGGAAGTTGTCATAGAGCAGATGAAAAACTCCGCAGCACATTCAACGACATTGGGTGTGTCATTGGTTTCGCTGGCCGACCGTTTGGATAAGCTTGCCGTCAAAATGGCCGACCTCATCCGCCCGTCGGCCAAGACGTTCAGCGTTGTATGTACGCAATCGGTGCGATTGTGTGCCTGAGATCGCGATCGAGCTAGGTGGCAGACTGTGCCGTCACGGTACGCTTGCCCGCACGCTTGGAAGACCCTCGTAATCAAGGTCGATCGAATTGTAGGAGCAATACGCGATGACCCCGTTTGACATGATCAAGGCCCAGATGGCGCAGGCCATCCCACTTGCGAACCATGTCGGAATCGAACTGATAGACATTGGCGATGGCACGGCTACCGCAGCGCTTGAACAGCGTTCAGAAACCAGCAAGCCCATCAAAATGCAGCATGCCGGCGCTATGTTTACGCTGGGCGAGGCAGCGTCTGGTGGTGCCCTTGGGGGTGCGCTTGCGCCTGTTTTTCTTGAGGTGCGGCCCGTCGCGGCGGGTGCGCAGATCAGATATGTAAAGATTGCCATGGGACGTCCGAGAGCAACCGCACAGACCCGCTAGCCTGAAGCTGACTTACTGGCGCTTCTTATGGTAGAGGGCAAGGTCGCCTTTGCATTGGATGTCGACATTCGGGATGAAAGTGGGGACTCAGTCGTCAGTATGACCATCGATTGGCATTTCAAAAAAAGGTTGAAGAACCAGCAGCAAGCGTTCGTCAATAATAATGACCCGGTCTGAATAGATACGCTGACAAAAAGCCCGAACAATTACATTTGCCCGTCGCGTCAACATCGGCCGGACATAGTGGTAGCCGACATGCAATCCAGATATTGAGCGAGTTCGTTCCCTACGGGCCGAACTCAAAATACAAAGCGCCGACACAGTTTCGCATCTAGAGCTTAAAATGGTGGCATTTGGGAGCTGGAACGCTGTTCGTAGCCCACAGTTCCCTGAGCCAGGCTGCCTTCAATCAACCGACATTCAGTATATTTTCGTCGGTCAGTCAGTGCCGAACAGGCCGGTTTGCGAGAGCATCTGGGGAATAATTAACCCATTGAACTTGTGAGAAAAAGACGGTATTTTTTCTCAAAGAGAGGTAAAATGTCGTTGGCAAATCAGCAAACCATTTCAACCATATTTATGGTTGAGCCAGGCCCATTGGAGGCTCAGGCGCACTTATTAATCCACTCGTTGATAATAAATTGTTTAGACGATTTTCAAATGATTGCGTACTGCAGAGCGCATCTTGCAGATAAGTTGCAACCTGAAACCATTGAGTTATTGGACTCAAAAGGGGTGCAGCTCGTTCAAATCGAAAGCCCTTTTGAAGAAGCGTATGGTGCGGGAAACAAGATTGTAATTGCAGGGTTGGAGCGTGAAACTGATTGGACTGTCATATTGGATACAGATACTTTCCTTGCTCGTCCGTCGCGGTTTTTGTCTCAAGCAGCGAAAGATTGCATTTGCGTACGACCGGAAACTCGAAACGCGTGGAGCGAAAACGACGAGGTCTGGGCATCCCTATTTGGAATTTTTGATTTGGAGCGACCGCCTAAAAATGTGACTTTGACCTATGGGGCTGTCAGCTACCCTTTTTTCAACGCTGGTATGGTCATGTTTTCGGGTAATCAGTTTGGATCTGTTTGGATGGACACGTGCCTGGCAATTGATGCAAGCGATAGAATTCGAAAAAAGCGACCTTGGCTGGATCAAATTAGCCTGCCTGTCGCTATTGAAAGGACAAAAGGTCAGAGCCTCAAGATAGTTGACGAAGGGTGGAATGACTCCGCAGATGTTGCGACCGAGAACACTGCGTTATTACACTACCATCGACCGCGCAGGCTGATCGTCACTGGTAATATGCCTCTTGCTGATGCAATTATGAAGCGATCTGGATCCGAGTATAAAAATTTTTTACAAGTCGTGCATGCTTACAAAAATACGGGCGTCAATTTATTCTCAAAAGCAATTAATTTTGACAAGTAGAATATATATTGTTTAAATTTTTGGCATGAGTGCGCTGTCTATTAGATAAGGGGCGCACTTTCACGTGCGTGTTCTTCTAGACTATTCGGTGAGTGTGGAGCTTTGATTTCTTGATCATGCGAGCATGACCGTAAATCTGCTATTCAGGGGTGTTTTGTGTATGCAACTAAAATCGATTTGGAAGATATTCTGATGAAAAAAGTTATAACCTACGGTACTTATGATCTCTTCCATATAGGCCATGTGCGCCTGCTGAAGCGCTTGTCTGAGCTTGGAGACCATTTAACTGTGTGCATATCGACAGATGAGTTTAATACCATTAAAGGCAAGTCTTCCATAATTCCTTTCGAGCAACGTGCTGAAATTGTAGCGGCTTGTAAATATGTTGATGTGGTTCTGCCTGAAAATGGATGGGATCAAAAAAAGAGCGATATTGTTGATAACCATATTTCTGTTTTTGCTATGGGTGACGATTGGGCTGGGACATTTGACGACTTGTCAGAAGTCTGTAGTGTCGTGTATTTGGCGCGGACAGAAGATATATCGACCACATCACTGAAATCTTACATGAGTAATCTACAGAAGGACCGTGTTGCAGCGATAAAACATATTGCTGATAACTTGATCGAAAAGATCAAGGAGCTCTAGGAAAGTTCCTCTGAGCTAAACACAGTAAACTATTGCCTAATTCGCATTGCATTACAGCCAGTACCCAACTGGTGATGTGAATAATTACACAGCTACCAGTTTTTGAAAGCGTCTGATCTGGTAAATGATGAAAATTTTCGGGCCCATTCATTCCAAGGCATCTTGTGGCTGGGGTCAGGAATGCTCCAGCTTGTACCATAATTTACAGTGAGCATTTTTTCCGGGCTCGAAGGAATTGATACACCCCAGTTTTTGTCCTTGCGCAGAGGAAGTAGATCAGAGGGAACCAAATCGCCATAAGTATGCGGATAGACAAAAATCTTGTTATCCTCAACCCAAGCCGGAAAAATGTCAATTGGAACGCCACCAATCCTTGTTGGTTTTAGAATTGGCCACTTCATAATCTCCATGACAGCATTATTCATTATGTCTTTTGACTCTAGTTGAGCGCGGACTTTAGCGAATTGTGTGGCAGCTTCTTCGGCGTTTTTTGCGGGTAACAAAATTGCAATGTCTACGTCATCGTCATGTGGCAGCAACGTTTCGTCGCGCACCAGTCCAAGTAGCGTGCCGGAAACAGCAAATGTTGGGCCAAACTCTTCGCTCAAGTAGGCCATGAAAGCGTTGAGCTCATCCCAAAATTCAACTGTCAAATCCATGTCTGAAAACTTGGTGCAAAGCCCATGTTGTCCGAAGAATTTGGGGTGAACAAGTTTGTTTATGAGACGAATGAACCTGCGATACAGTCCTGCGTTCCCGCCCCGTTGGTACTTTGTCCTGAGCCTGATTAGGTCTGCCTCAAACGGGCCATTCACGCCATGTTCCACAATGCCTAATATTGTGCGCAACATGAAAGCGGTATCGGTCTGTTGTTCCTTCTTTGGCAGTGTTGCAATAAGGGTGTTTAAACTGCGAAAATCGACATCGTCACCTGTGCTAGCAATCGCAAGTTGATCGTACACGTAATCAACAATACGGTACTCAAGAATTTTCACGATTGCGTTCTGATTTGCATCATCTGGGACAGCATACAGATTCGCAGGCAGTTCATCTGCGCGCACGACAATTGAAGCAAAGCGGCAGGCCCTACAATTCAAGCTTTGGTCACTGAAGTTTTTTTGAAGCTTCGGTGTCTTCGTATTAAGGAATTGAAATTTTTCATCTCTATCTAGATGTGAAAGTTGAAGCGTTGGCTCTGCACCGAAGCTTTTATCGAGCACAAAAAATCCACTAATTTCTAAGATGGACTGACTTGCGTCTTTTGTCATAATCAGTCTTTTGGATATAATTTTGGGGTCACCAGGCTCTTGGCTGATTGCTCGAATACCTAAGGCCATTGACTACTCCTACCTCTCGCGAAAATTAGCGTATTTATTTGTGATGCCAGTTAAATTGGGCACTGCCCGGTTAGTTTTAGCAGTAAAATTGAACTCCTTGAAGTATGATTGTCAAGTAAGCGGTTTCGAAGGCTTTTTGGGGACGCCATTATGGTTTGTGCGAAAAGACGGGCTGCCGTGCGACGTTTGTTTCGTCTCCTCGCACTGAGATATGCAAGTTGTGCCGTCTGCGCACTCGGAGCGGGCGTCACGTTGCGGTTTAGCCTGTCCATGTAGACTGAGCATCGCGGCCGCCCTCGGTGTTAATGCTCGGATCACGGGTACTAACCAATGTCAGGCTCAGTAAGGTTGGCGGAAAATGTTTGGTAGGCCCGGCAGGACTTGAACCCGCAACCAAAGCGTTATGAGCGCTCTGCTCTAACCAATTGAGCTACAGGCCCGCCATGAATGTGTGGCTAGCCAGAGCGCGCGGAAAGGTCAAGCGTTTGGGGGCGCTGCGCGGTATCGTTTTTCACAGAACATGACTGAGGCACCTGTGAGGCCTGCTTTCAGCACCGCTTTGCGCGCTATGACTGTTTGGTTGCGAAAAGCAGTGCAGTCGATCATGCGCCCATGGACGCCGCGCGGCGCGCTTGGTAGGGGAATGCCGACCGCCAGCACGGAGTGAACCATGGCCGAGCCGAAGAAAAACGGAATGACATATGCCCAAGCGGGCGTGGATATCGACGCAGGCAACGCACTGGTCGAACGCATCAAACCGGCGGCAGCCGCCACCAAGCGAGCCGGCGTAGCCTCGGGCCTTGGTGGGTTTGGTGGGCTGTTCGATCTGAAAGCCGCGGGGTTCACGGATCCGGTTCTGGTCGCTGCCACGGATGGTGTCGGCACCAAGCTGCGGATCGCTATTGATACAGGCAATGTGGACGGCGTTGGTATTGATCTGGTGGCTATGTGTGTCAACGATCTGGTTTGTCAGGGTGCTGAGCCTTTGTTTTTCCTGGATTACTTTGCGACAGGCAAATTGGAACTGGATCAGGCGGCCCGCATTATCGAAGGCATTGCCAAGGGCTGTAGTGCGTCGGGTTGTGCATTGATCGGTGGCGAAACGGCTGAAATGCCGGGCATGTATCCGGCGGGTGATTTTGATCTTGCAGGCTTTTCTGTGGGTGCGATGGAACGCGGCACGGCGCTGCCTGCCAACGTGGGCGCGGGTGATGTGCTGCTGGGTCTTGCGTCAGACGGGGTGCATTCCAATGGCTATTCCTTGGTGCGTCGGATCGTCGAAGCGTCTGGCCTGACTTGGGACAATCCCTGTCCGTGGGGCGGCGGCACGCTGGGTGAAGTGTTGCTGACGCCCACGCGTCTGTACGTCAAGGCCGCGCTGGCCGCGATTGCAGCTGGTGGCGTGCATGGATTTGCCCATATCACAGGTGGTGGGTTGACCGAAAATCTGCCGCGTGTGTTCCCAGAGGGTTTGGGGGCGCAGGTGGAGCTGAATGCATGGGACTTGCCGCCTGTGTTCAAATGGCTGGCCGAAACGGGCGGCATGGAACAGGCTGAAATGCTCAAGACGTTCAATGCGGGTATTGGCATGGTTGTCGTCGTCGCAGCAGATGCGGTGGCTGATGTGACCGCAGCCTTGCGCGATGAAGGTCAAACCGTTGTCACGCTGGGCCATATCAGCGAAGGGCAGGGCGTGACCTACGAGGGTCAGCTTTGGTGAGTAAACGGGTCGGCATTTTCGTCTCTGGCGGCGGGTCGAACATGCGCGCGCTGGTCAAAGATATGACAGGCGATCACGCGGCACGTCCAAGCGTGGTCGTATCCAACAACGAAACAGCGGGCGGTATTGCATGGGCGCGCGCCCAAGGCATCCCGACCGAAGTGATCGACCACCGCCCTTACGGCGAGGATCGCGCCAGTTTTGAGGCGGCGATCACGGCCGCGCTGGCACCATACGATCTGGATATCATCTGTCTCGCAGGATTTATGCGGGTGCTGACGGCAGGCTTTGTCGCACCCTGGCAGGGTCGGATGCTGAATATCCATCCCTCGCTGCTGCCCAAGTACAAAGGGTTGCACACCCATGCCCGCGCGCTTGCCGCAGGCGATGCAGAACATGGTTGCAGCGTGCATCTGGTGACACCCGCACTGGATGATGGGCCCATACTGGGGCAAGCCCGCATCGCTGTGCACCCGGATGACACCGCTGATACGCTGGCGGCGCGCGTTCTGGTGCTGGAACATCGCCTATACCCGGCTGTCCTGCGTCGCTTTGCACGGGGCGATACCGCGCCCCTCATGCTCTAGCAACGGCGCAGCGATTGGTATAGAACAAAGAAACCGGTCGGTGGTGAACACCGCAACAACAAGAAGCTGCGCATGAAAACCATCACAACGACCGCCGATCTCGCCGCCTATTGCACAGAGGCTGCGAAATATGACTACGTGACCGTCGATACAGAATTTCTGCGTGAACGCACCTATTACTCCAAACTTTGTCTGATCCAACTGGCCATGCCCGGCACCGATGACAGCGGTGCTGTTTTGGTTGATCCGCTGGCGAACGGTCTGTCGCTGGAACCTCTGTACGAGCTGTTTCGTGACACGTCGGTGGTCAAGGTGTTTCACGCCGCGCGGCAAGATCTTGAGATTTTCTTTGTGGATGCACAGGTGTTCCCCAAGCCCTTGTTCGACACCCAGGTCGCGGCCATGGTCTGCGGGTTTGGCGAACAGGTGGGTTATGAAACTCTTGTGCGCAAAATCGCCAGACAGCCGCTGGACAAGACATCGCGGTTTACGGATTGGTCGCGTCGCCCGCTGACGGATGCGCAAAAGACATATGCCCTCGCGGATGTGACCCATCTGCGCCAGATCTATGAATTTCTGGCAGGAAAGCTGGCCATAAGTGGCCGCGCGCGCTGGGTCGAAGAGGAATTGCAAATCCTGCTTACGCCTGAGACCTATATCATCGCTCCGGATCAGGCTTGGAAGCGGGTCAAGACGCGTACGACGTCGTCCAAATTCCTGGCCATCGTCCAAGAGCTGGCCGCCTTTCGTGAGATGCACGCCCAGACCCGGAATATTCCGCGCAACCGTGTCTACAAGGACGACGCACTGGTCGAACTGGCAAGCAACAAGCCGCGCACCTTTGAAGACTTGGGCCGTTCGCGGCTGCTGCTGCGCGAGGCCCGCAAGGGTGATATCGCCGAAGGTATTCTGGCAGCGGTCGCACGGGGCGTTGACATGCCTCCCGAAGCTCAGCCCAAGCCGGACCGGTCGCGCGAAAAGTTGCAGGTAAACCCGGCATTGGCTGATCTGTTGCGCGTCTTGCTGAAGGCCAAGACCGAAAGTGCAGGGGTTGCTGCAAAACTTATCGCATCAGCGGCTGATCTGGATGCGCTGGCCGCAGGTATGCGCGACGTTGATGCGTTGCGGGGATGGCGGTCAGAAGTGTTTGGCGAGGATGCGTTGCGTCTGTGTGATGGGCGCGTTGCGCTGACCGCCGACGGCACGGACGTAAAAATCATCTATTTGGATTGACGGGTTTTCAGCGCCGCGCGGTTGTTTGCGCGTTGCGCGCAGCGTCCACCCGGATCGTCTTAATGCGCGCGAGCTGTTTGTCTGTCAGTCGGACAGCGGCAGTCACGGTGCGCACCCGCGTGGACGTCGTGCGGCCTGCATCACGGGGCCGTTCTGCTTCGAACGTGTAGGACATTATCCCATCCGTAGGGTCAGACACATCGCTGGTCGGTGTCAGGCGCACCCCAAAGGGGCCATCATAATCGGACACACCCGTCGCGCGCACGACGGCACCGCCCGGCACCCGTTCGATAACCAACTCAGTGACCTGATCAATTGGAGTGCCCGTGTAGAGATCGGTCTGATCGCTGAAGGAGCTGAATAAGCCAGCGCTTTCGCTTTGGGGAATCAGTGGGTTCGTATCGACATTCTGATCGATGTCGACCGGTTGCGACCTGCTGTTGCCAAACCAATTCGCAGGGTTGGCACGGCTATCGCGGAACCCACAGGCACTGAGAGTAAGGGTGGATATCATAAGGGTCGTCATCAAAAGGCGCATGGTCTGCTCGCGTGTTTTGTTGGGTATTGTGGTAGCGGAAGTGGCAGCGCTTGAAAAGCGCCCATTGCCATACTGGACGTTTGGCCGTTCTGGCCCTAGGTCAATCTGAAAGCAAAAACATGAGGTCCCGATGGCAACGCCTGCATTTGAAGAGATCGTTGAAGATTTTGAGTTCCTGGAAGATTGGGAAGATCGCTATCGCTATGTGATCGAGCAGGGGCGTGCGATGGACCCGCTTGATGATGCGCTGAAGGTACCTGCGACCAAGGTGGATGGTTGCGCATCTCAGGTGTGGCTGCATGCCGTGGTTGAGGACGGGCGGTTTCATTTTGACGGTGACAGTGACGCGATGATTGTCAAAGGTCTTATCGCGGTTTTAAGACGCCTTTATAATGGTTTGGACGCCGAAGCTGTCGTGAATGTGGATGCGCGGGCAGAGATGGCGCGACTGGGTCTGAATGATCATTTGTCTGCGCAGCGCTCGAACGGCTTGCGCGCCATGATTGAACGTGTGCGACTGGTCGCAGCCGGATAGGGGGCCAGCCCCCGCGCTGGCGCGCTCCCCCGGAGTTTATTTGGCGAGATGAACTTGGATCACAGGGCGGCCAGGTTAGTCTTGAGATCGCCGTAGCCCGTGAACCGCCGTTCAAAACCGAGACCGAGTGTGTCTGCGGCGGCGCGCGCTTTTTCCGTCAGGGCCGGATCGTCAGTCTGCGCCTGATAGATCAGTTTTTCGTAGTTTCCGAAATACATGTCGCGCAGTTCAGGGTGCCGATCGAGCCCCATGGGTTTGAGGATGAACGCCTCGAACTGGCGCACGAGGAAATCAGTGAGGTAGAAGGATGTGAATTCACTTTCACTTTTTTCTGCAAATCGTTCATTTCCCTCGAAAAAGCTATAGCAATGAGGGCCTTTTATCATCTCGACGTTCATTTCGTCACAGGCGGCTTGCAGCAAACCGCCCGTCCCACAATCTGCGTAGACGATGAATATGCTGTCATAGGTGGCGCGGTGTTTGGCGACGGCTTTGCGCACTTCGTCCGTTATCTTTTCGGGATAGAGGTGCAGTTTGGCCGGCAAGCAGGTGAGGTCCATGTGATTCCAACCGTTCAGCGCCTTGAGATCGAGGATCTCGCGCGCCAACGCCCCGCAAGCGATCAGGAGGATACGCCCGGTGCCAGAGGCGGCAAGTCCGTGTTCTGTCAGCCCTGTGTCGCTTAGCGCCATTTGATCGAGCATCCCATGCTGGGCGTTTGATCCTGCGGGCCGTGGCCCGTCGTCGCAATCTGGCGCATGGCCATCACCAATTCGGGTGTACGGTTGTTTGCATCACCCATACGCGCGTCATCAAACCGCCCACGATACTGTAGCGCCCCAGCGCCGTTCAGTCCGAAAAAGTCAGGTGTACAGGTCGCGCCATAGGCCCGTGCGACCTGCTGATCCTTGTCGACAAGGTAAGGAAACGGAAAGCTGTGTCTGGCTGCAAATTCAATCATCCGGTCGGGCGCATCGGCCGGATAGCTGTCAAAATCATTGGACATGATCGCGAGCACCCCGATCCCATCGTCTATCAACGCCCGCGCATCGGATGCCAGACGGTCCGCGATGGCGATTACATAGGGACAGTGATTGCAGATAAAGGCGATCAAGAGCCCCTTGGGGCTGAGATGTTGATGCAGGCTGTGCAAAGCACCATGCGCGTCGGGCAATTGGAACGCGGGTGCGGCCCATCCGAAATCGCATACAGGGGTGTCGCGCAGCATGTCGGCGTCTCCTCAGCCGTGGGGCAGAGGTTAGCCTGCCGCCATCTGGTTGTGTTTGCGGGCCACGAATTCCTTGGCAGTTTCCACAGCTACAGCCGCGTCCCGGCAATAGGCGTCAGCGCCGATGGCCTTGCCAAATTCTTCGTTCAGCGGCGCGCCGCCCACCAAGACAATATAGTCGTCACGAATACCTTTTTCGACCATCGTGTCGATCACGACCTTCATGTAGGGCATTGTGGTGGTCAGCAGGGCGGACATGCCAAGGATGTCGGGCCCTTCGGCCTCGATCGCGTCAAGGTATTTGTCGACTGCGTTGTTGATGCCCAGATCGACCACTTCAAAGCCGGCACCTTCCATCATCATGGATACGAGGTTCTTGCCGATGTCGTGAATGTCACCTTTGACCGTGCCGATCACCATTTTGCCCACGCGAGGCGCGCCAGTTTCGGCCAGCAGTGGCTTGAGGATAAACATGCCACCTTTCATCGCGTTGGCGGCCAGCAACACTTCGGGGACGAAGAGGATGCCGTCGCGGAAATCTGCGCCCACGATGGTCATGCCGCCCACAAGCGCCTTGGTCAGGACGTCATAAGGGATCCATCCGCGTGAGAGCAGGATGTTCACGCCTTCTTCGATTTCTTCGCGCAACCCGTCATAAAGGTCGTCGAACATCTGTTGGACCAGCTCTTCGTCGTCCAGTTCCGACAGGATGATTTCGTCTTCGTCTGACATGGCCGTTCCTTGAAAATCGAGCGCAGCGCGCGGTAACTCTTGTTTGCGTTATCAGGCATAATGCCGCAGTGGCACTGTCCGGATTGCGACATGACTGGGATCACCCGCGACCTGCGGCCTGTCATGCATTGATTGTGATCAAAGCTGGACTGATTTGAAACTGTTTTCTGGTGCATGTTCTTAATTTGTTCTATGAATAAATGCATGAAACCTGATTTGCAAAGCAGGACGCCAAAAGGGCGCGGGGTACTGACCAATTCTGTCAGCCGCTATGAGCGCGTCAGCCGCCATCAAGAGAGCGATGGGTGGGACTGTGACGCATCGCTGCCTACGTTGCGCACCGAAGTCAGTCTTGAACGCCCCCGGTCGATGATTTCCTACAATCGTTCTCCCGATTTGCCGTTTGATCGCTCGATAAACCCATACCGGGGGTGCGAACATGGCTGTGTCTATTGTTTTGCGCGGCCCAGCCATGCCTTTCTGGGTCTGTCGCCGGGGCTGGATTTTGAAACCAAACTGGTGGCGCGCCCGGATGCACCTGCTGTTTTGCGCGCAGAACTGGGGCGTAAGTCCTATAAAGTTGCGCCAATTGCGATTGGGACAAACACAGATCCGTATCAACCGATTGAAAAACAGCACGGAATTATGCGCGCCTGCCTTGAAGTGTTGGCAGAGTGCGGGCATCCGGTGGCCATCGTCACCAAGGGTGCGTTGATCGAACGTGATCTGGATATATTGTCTGCCATGGCGCGCCGCGGATTGGTGCGGGTGGGCATTTCAGTAACGACGCTGGATGCGCGTCTGTCGCGATTGATGGAACCCCGTACGCCATCCCCGGCGCGCCGTTTGCAAATCGTGCGGCGGCTGAGTGCTGCGGGTGTGCCTGTGCGCATCATGGCGGCACCCATGGTGCCCGCGCTGACCGATCCCGAATTAGAGGCGATTTTGAGCGCTGCAAAGACGGCTGGCGCGCGCACTGCCAGCTGGATCATGTTGCGCCTGCCCCAAGAGGTATCGCCACTGTGGCAGGAATGGCTGGCCGCGCATTACCCGGATCGGGCAGGGCGGATCATGGCGCGCTTGCGCGAGATGCATGGCGGCAACGATTATGATGCCCAATGGGGTCGACGCATGCGCGGACAAGGCCCCTATGCCGAAATGATCGCCGCCCGTTTTTCGCTTGCGATCAAGCGGTTGGGATTGAAAGCAAATGCGCCGCCCATGCGATGCGATCTGTTTCAACCCTCTGTCGCGCCGACGGCGCAGTTGAGCTTGTTCTAGCGCAGCGTCGGGTCAGGTGCGTCGGTTGCCGCGCCGTTTGCGGGCTGGTGCTGTGTCATCCCCAGTTCCATCGCCCGCAGACGTGAACGCGCCCAGGGCCGCCACAATATCGTCAAGCGATGGGGCTGTGCGTTTGGGGCGCGTGTCCAGCGCTTCGCGCATCTTTTCCAGGTGAGCAGGGGCCGTGCCGCAACAGCCGCCAATGATGGACGCCCCACAATCGCGCGCAAGGGCGGCATAATCCGCCATCAATTCGGGCGTACCGTCATAGTGGATATGCCCATCGTGGTATTTTGGAATACCAGCATTTCCTTTTGCGATCAGGGGGATGGTTGTGCCAGTTGATGCAAAACCAAGGATGGTGCGCAGCACGTCAGATGCCCCGGTGCCGCAGTTGGCCCCAAACGCAAGTGGCGGGTTGGGCAGGCCAGCGACCAGCGTCGCCATGTCGGTGCTGGTGACGCCCATCATGGTACGCCCAGCGGTATCAAAGCTCATCGTGCCAACCCATGGCATGTCTGCCAATGCAAATCCTTCGGCGGCGGCCGTGTATTCTTCGGGGGCCGAAATTGTTTCGAGCCAGCCAATGTCGGCACCGCCCGCCTTGAGGCCAGCGGCAGTTTCATGAAACATCTCGACGGCATCGGCATGCGACAGGGTGCCAACGGGTTCCATAATATCCCCGGTGGGGCCGACCGAACCGGCAACGATTACGCGCCGCCCGGCTTTGTCTGCGACATTGCGGCCCAGTTCTGCCGCCAGCTTGCTGAGTTCAAAGGCGCGGTGGCCAGCGTCGTGCAGTTTAAGGCGCGACGCGTTGGCACCGAACGAGTTGGTCAGGAACACGTCGCTGCCAGCATTTACCGCACCGCTATAAAGCGCGATGATTTTTTCCGGAGCGGTTTCATTCCACAATTCAGGCGCATCCCCGGCCATCAACCCCATTTCAAACAGGTTGGTGCCCGTGGCACCATCGGCCAGCAGCGTGCCTTTTTCAGCCAAAAGGTCGGAAAATGGATTGGTCATGGCATGGGTCCTCGCGCGCGCGGGGTGCGCGCGGTAAAATTCAGCAATGTCACGCGCCCGTGATTGAATCCAGCGCATAATATTCATCTAGATTATGAATTTTAGTTGTATTTAAGGGCCAGTAACGCTGCAGCGCAACACCCCAAGCTGCGGTTTGTTTAACTTGCCACTGCCGTAAGTTTGCTGCGCTTGCTGCAACAAAAAACGCGCAGGCTGGTAAAGCCTGCGCGCGAAAAAAACATCAAGATGTCGATATAACGATTTGTTATTTATCAACTTCCGTCATTACCTGCTGTTGCGCTTGCGCCATCAGCTCTTCCATTTTGGAACGGATTGTCTTCTCGTCTGCCAACGCGCCCAGATCACCGGATACCTTGCGATAGACGTCTTCGTGGCCGGCCTCTTCGAAATCGGATTTGACGACTTCGCGCGCATACTCTGCTGCATCATCTGCCGACTTTCCCATCAACTCAGCAGCCCAAAGGCCAAGCAATTTGTTGCGTCGGGCGTCTGCCTTGAACTGCATTTCTGCGTCATGGGCGAATTTGTTCTCAAAGGCGTGTTCGCGGTCGTCAAAGGTGGACATTCGGCTTCTCCGTTCAAACGAGTGACCATAAAGATATGCGGGTGACACGCAGTCCATGCAACCCCTTTGCTTGCGGCAATTCACCCGATTGCTTATGACGACCTCACGCGCGGCAGACTCACCCCATGCCGCCAAGCGAAAGGACGCCCATGGCGCGACGCAAAAAAATTTACGAAGGCAAGGCGAAAATCTTGTATGAAGGCCCCGAACCAGGGACCATCGTGCAGTATTTCAAGGACGATGCCACTGCCTTTAACGCTCAGAAAAAAGACGTGATTGAAGGCAAGGGCGTGTTGAACAACCGCCTGAGCGAGTTCTTCATGACCGGACTTGCCCAGATCGGTGTTCCGACGCACTTCATCAAACGCTTGAACATGCGCGAGCAATTGGTGCGCTCTTGCGAGATTATTCCGCTTGAAGTGATCGTACGCAACTATGCCGCGGGAACAATGAGCACACGCCTTGGGATCGAAGAGGGCACGCAGCTGCCCCGTCCCATCGTTGAATATTGCTACAAGGACGATGCCCTTGGTGATCCTTTGGTCACTGACGAACATATCGCGGCCTTTGGATGGGCCAGCCAGCAAGACATGGATGACATCCTGAGCCTCGCGCTGCGCGTCAACGATTTCCTCAGCGGAGTGATGATGGCGGTCGGTATTCGCCTGGTCGATTTCAAGATCGAGATCGGTCGCGTCTATGACGGTGATTTCATGCGCCTGATCGTGGCTGACGAGATCAGCCCGGACAGCTGCCGCCTGTGGGACATCGAAACCGGACAAAAGCTGGACAAGGACGTGTTCCGCCGCGATCTGGGCGATCTCAAGGATGCCTATACCGAAGTGGCACGCCGTTTGGGTGTTATGCCCAAAACATCGTCCCCGATCACCAAACCGACGCTCATCAACTGAGCGTCGGCACCAATTTTTGAGATGAGCAAAAAGGGCAGGGCATGAAAGCGACTGTGCATGTGATGCTAAAGACTGGCGTTTTGGATCCACAAGGCGAGGCAGTACGCCACGCTCTGGGGGCACTCGGGTTTGAGGGCGTGAACGGTGTCCGTCAGGGCAAGGTGATCGAGCTGGATTTGGCCGATGGCACGACTGAGGCTGATGTGAATGCCATGTGCGAGAAGCTGCTCGCCAATATGGTGATCGAAAGCTATCGGGTCGATCTGTCATGAAGGCGGCGGTTGTCGTCTTTCCCGGATCGAACTGCGATCGCGATCTGGCCGTTGCGTTCAAAGCTGCGGGTGCTGACGTCGAAATGGTCTGGCACAAAGACACCGACCTGCCTACTGCCGTTGATATCGTCGGCGTGCCGGGCGGTTTTTCGTTTGGTGATTATTTGCGGTGTGGCGCGATCGCGGCAAATTCGCCGATCTGTCAGGCGGTCAAGGCGCATGCGACGCGCGGTGGGTATGTCTTGGGCATCTGCAACGGATTTCAGGTGTTGACCGAAACCGGTATTTTGCCCGGGGCGTTGCTGCGCAATGCGGGTCTGAAATACATCTGCAAGACCATCGGCCTGAAGGTTGCAACGTCGCAGTCGGTCTATACCGAAGGATACAACGCGGGCGACGTGATCGACATTCCGATTGCGCATCACGATGGCAATTATTTCGCAGATGCCGCTACGCTTGATGCGCTGCATGGCGAGGATCGTGTGGCCTTTACGTACACGGACAACCCGAACGGTTCGATGGATGATATCGCCGGTATTCTGTCGGCCAATCGCCGCGTGCTTGGCATGATGCCGCACCCCGAACGTGCGGCGGATCCTGGCCACGGCGGCACAGACGGACAAGCGCTGTTTCGCGCAGTGGCAGCCCAACTCGCCAACGCATGACTTGAAGCAGGGCGTACAGCCCATCTAAGGTGGGCGGCATGGGTATAGTCCGATCCGCCACCACAGAACGTTCGCAAGGCCGCGCGGTCAGTTGGCCAGTGCGCTTGGCATTGGTGGTGCTGATCGGCATGGCTGTCGCAACTGTGTATTTCACCAACCGGCTGTTGACCGACAGGTTTACCGAAACGACCCGCAACCGGGCTGAACTGCGCCTTGCGCTTTATTCCGGCAACCTGCTGAGCGAGCTGCGTCAAAACGCGATTGTCCCGCAGCTGCTGGCCCGTGACCCAACTTTGATTGCGGCGCTGAACACATCAGATTACCAACAATCGACACAGCGTCTGATTTCCTTTGTCGAAGAAATTGGGGCGGCGAACCTGATCCTTTTGGATATGGATGGGCGCGCTGTCGCCGCCACAGATCGCAACCGGCTGGGATCGAGCCACGCGTCAGATCGATATTTTGTCGATGCTTTGCGGTCCTCGGATACTGTTTTCACAGTGACTGAACGCGAGGCCGGTGGATTTAGTTTTTATTATACCAGCAAGGTCACGTCCGGCGGCGAAGTTTTGGGCGTGATCGCCGTCGAGGCGGATTTGCAAAAATTCGAACGGGCATGGGCGGGGATTTCCGCGGCTGTGTTCGTCACCGACAGCACTGGGCGGATCATCCTGTCAACCGAGCCGCGCTGGCGGGGTCGCGCCGAGGGCGAAGCGCTGGAACGTCAAACCCCCCAAAGCGCGATTGAACGCGCCATTCGCGCCACTGCGGATTGGACCGCATTGCCCGCAGATGCCTATCTGCAGGGTGAGGGCGTGATGCGATCCCAAAGCCGCATTCCCTTTCGCGGCTGGCAGATGACGTCGTTCACGACCTATGCCAGTGTCCGCGAACGGGTCAACGGTGTGCTGGCCATCGAAATCATGGGATTCGCTATTCTGCTGGCGCTGGCGTTTTATGCTCTGAACCGCCGCTCGACTTTGCGGCTGGCACTGTTTGCACGCGAGTCGGCAGAGCTTCGCCGGTTGAACGTGCAGTTGCAGCGGGAAATTGCCGAACGCAAACGCGTCCAAGAGGACTTGGCCGTGGCCGAGCAAACCCTTGAACAATCGTCAAAATTGGCTGCCTTGGGTGAAATGTCGGCGGCCGTCAGCCACGAGTTGAACCAGCCACTGGCCGCGATGAAAACCTATTTGGCGGGCGCCCGTCTGTTGCTCCGCCGCAACCGTCCCGAAGAGGCGGTCGTCAGTTTCGGCCGGATCGACGATCTGATTGAGCGCATGGGCGCAATCACCCGCCAGCTGAAATCCTATGCCCGCAAGGGGCAGGACGTGTTTAGCCCTGTGAATATGGGCGATGCGCTGGCATCGTCCTTGTCGATGATGGAACCCCAGCTGCGCCAGCGGCGTGTGTTAATCAACCGGGTGCTGCCCCCTGATCCCGTTGAGGTGCTGGGCGATCGGCTGCGCATTGAGCAGGTGATGGTCAATCTGCTGCGCAACGCCATTGATGCAACCAAGACCGAAAGCGAACCGCAGGTCGACATCATCCTGTCGGCAGGTGAAACCGCCACCCTGACAGTGCGCGACAACGGCCCCGGAATTGCCGACCTTGATGCGCTGTTTGAGCCGTTTTACACTACAAAACAGCCCGGTGATGGTGTGGGGCTGGGGCTTGCTATATCATCTGGTATCGTCAACGATCTGGGCGGTCGCCTGACTGCGCGCAACGGACAGTCCGGGGGTGCCGTTTTCGAGATGCAGCTGCCCATTCTTGGTGAAAAGACGGACGACAGTGAAAACGATCCAAAGATCAAAGCGGCGGAGTGAGTGCAGATGACCCAAGCCATGAAAATTGCCATTGTCGATGATGAACAGGACATGCGCCAATCTATTAGCCAATGGCTGGCGTTGTCGGGTTATGACACCGAAACCTTCGCCAGTGCGGAGGATGCGCTGAAAGTGCTGGGCCCTGAGTATCCTGGCATCGTGATCTCAGACATCAAAATGCCCGGCATGGACGGGATGCAGTTTTTGAAAAAGCTGATGGGCAGTGACAGTGCCTTGCCGGTTATTATGATCACCGGCCACGGCGATGTGCCCATGGCGGTCGAAGCGATGCGTGTCGGTGCATTTGATTTTCTGGAAAAGCCGTTCAATCCCGATCGCATGTCCCAGCTCGCCAAAAAGGCAACGGGCATGCGCCGTCTGACCATGGACAACCGCGCGCTGCGTCGCGAATTGTCTGACGGCGGGCAGTTGATGAAAAAGCTGATCGGCCAATCCCCCATGATGGAGCGGCTGCGTGAGGATATCCTGGATCTGGGGCAGGCCGATGGCCATGTGCTGATCGACGGTGAAACAGGCACGGGCAAGACCCTTGTCGCCCACGCGCTGCACGCGGTTGGCAGCCGGGCAGGCAAGCGGTTTGTCCTGATCAGTTGTTCTGCCTGGGAAGAAGAGGCGCTGGCCAAGCGTTTGTTCGGCCCCATGCAACCCGAAGATGCCCAATTGCCCGCCATCGAAGAGGCGCGTGGCGGCACGCTGGTTCTGGAAGATATCGAAGCGCTCAGCGAGAGCCTGCAAGCCCGCCTGCTGAGCGTGATCAACGAACAGGGCACGCCCGCAGAAACTCGTATCGTCGGCATTTCCAACCTGCAAGAAGCAGGGCGCACCTGCGAGGACGCGCTGCGCCCGGATCTGTATTACCGCCTTGCCGCCCTCAAGATTACCGTGCCGCCCCTGCGCCAGCGCGGCGAGGATATTCTGACGCTGTTCACCCGGCTGAGCGATCAGTTCGCAGACGAATACGGATGCGAGGCCCCCAAAGTGTCCGCCCAAGAGGCTGCGCAATTGTTGCAGGCCCCGTGGCCCGGTAACGTACGCCAGTTGATCAACATTGCCGAACGTGCAGTCCTTCAAGCGCGGCGCGGCACCGGGTCCATCGCATCCTTGTTGATGAATGATCATGAAGAAATGCAGCCCGTGATGACCACCGAAGGCAAGCCACTGAAGGAGTACGTCGAGGCGTTTGAACGCATGCTGATCGACAACACGATGCGCCGACACAAGGGCTCGATCGCGTCCGTCATGGACGAGTTGTGCCTGCCACGCCGAACGCTGAACGAAAAAATGGCCAAGTACGGGCTGCAACGCTCGGACTACCTTTAGTCGCCATTTCAGACTGTCGAAAAGAGTGACCGCAGGTGCGACTTGCGGTCATTTTCTTTTCAGCTGATGCGTGCCACACCCATCCAAACACCCAAGGTGCAGATGACACATGGAAACTCCGGCAGCAGTTCTTTTTGATATGGACGGTTTATTGCTGGACAGTGAGCGGGTGTACCGAGCTGTTCTGACAGAATTGTTGCTGCCATTCGGACATACGGCCAGCGCCATCGAAACGCTGTTCCTGTCGCTTGTCGGGGTCTCTGGCGCGCCAAGCCGTGCCTTGCTGCGCCCCTATGTGCCGCATGACCTGGAGGCCTTTGATGCTGCTTGGCACGGTGGTGTGCGTGCGAGGTTAAGCACAGGTGTTCTCCTGCGGCCAACAGTGCGCGAAAGCGTGACCGCCCTAAAGCAGGCGGGCGTGTGCATGGCGGTTGTGACCTCTACCCACGGTGCGGCAGCGCGTCGCCATTTGGAACATGCTGGCCTTTTGAAGCATTTCGAATTTGTGGTTGCGGGCGACGAGGTAACGGCAACCAAGCCCGATCCGGCCCCGTATTTGCAGGCGGCCGCGACCCTTGGTATCGACGCTGCCCGTTGTGCGGCGTTCGAGGACAGCGATGCGGGCACCACGTCCGCGGCGCGTGCGGGTTGCATCACGACGCAGATTCCTGACCTGCGCCCAACCGACCGCGCCTTGCCTGATCTGGGTCAGCACGTTGCGCCCAACGTTTGGGCGGGGCTGCAGCAGCTTGGCCTGCTCAACGAGACGGTAAATTCGAACACTGTTGGCTAACCTGCGATTGACCATTGTCTTTGGCCTCGTATTCCTCTTATCTAGAGTGACGGGCTTGCGACGTGTTTCTGCGTTGACCTGTTTGAGAGATTCGCTGTTTTGACTATCTTGGAGGGCCAGACCCCCGGATGTTTTGACAGACCGATTGGGCCTCGAAAGAGGCCACGAGATGCTGACGCAGACCTAGGTCTGGCGCAGCTTATGCATGGACGCGCACCCCCGAGGGGGCCGGGCGTCGGAGAAGAACCGCGATGACACGCGTGAGGACAGTTACAGTTCCAGCAGAAGGCCCTTGGGGTCAGGCCTGCCGTGTGCCGCACATCGCCCAGACAAGACATAAGCCACGCGTGTTGGCCCCCCCGGGGGACAGCGTCGTGCGTTTGTGCAATGGACATAAATGGCTAAGAAAATGCTTATCGATGCCACCCACGCGGAAGAAACCCGCGTTGTGGTGGTCGACGGAAACAAGGTTGAGGAATTTGACTTTGAATCCGAAAACAAACGCCAGCTTGCTGGCAACATCTATCTTGCAAAAGTAACACGGGTCGAACCGTCGCTTCAGGCGGCGTTCGTGGATTATGGCGGCAACCGTCATGGTTTTCTTGCGTTTTCGGAAATTCATCCCGATTACTATCAGATCCCGGTGGCTGACCGTCAGGCACTGATGGAAGAAGAACGCGCTTACGTTGAGGCCCAAAAGGCACGCGACGAAGCCGACGAAACATCAAAGGCAAAACCGAAACGTTCGCGGTCACGCTCTCGTGCTGCGGCGTCCAAGGATGCAGACGCGACGGCCACTCAAGAGATTGAGGGCATGGAGACCATCGACCTTGATGCGGACAGCGACACAGACACAGAAGTGCCTGAGAACGAAGCCGCATCGCCGATGGAAACCGTTGCCGAAACGCCCGTCGAAACACCCGCGGCTGACGAAGTGATCGATGCGGATGACGCAGACGCTGAAACACATGATGACGCAGACGATGAAGTCGTCGAAGCGGATGCCGCGTCAAAAGACGACAGCATTGAATCCGTGGCTGACGAGGACGACACCGACGATATTCGTCCGGCGCGCAAACCACGTCCAAAACGTTACAAGATCCAAGAAGTCGTCAAAGTGCGCCAAATCCTGCTGGTGCAGGTCGTAAAAGAAGAACGCGGCAACAAGGGTGCGGCCCTGACCACGTATCTGTCGCTTGCTGGCCGTTATTGCGTCCTCATGCCCAACACTGCACGTGGCGGTGGCATCTCTCGCAAGATCACCAACGCCGCTGACCGTAAAAAGCTCAAAGAGATCGCCAACGAGATCGACGTGCCCACGGGCGCGGGCCTGATCGTGCGCACTGCCGGTGCGCAACGCACAAAGGCAGAAATCAAACGCGATTATGAATACTTGCAGCGTCTGTGGGAACAGATCCGCGAATTGACGCTGAAGTCGATTGCACCCGCGAAAATCTACGAAGAAGGCGACTTGATCAAACGCTCGATCCGCGACCTTTATAACCGCGACATCGATGAAGTGTTTGTAGAAGGCGAGCGCGGCTATCGCACCGCCAAAGACTTCATGAAGATGATCATGCCGTCCCACGCCAAGAACGTGAAACTGTATAATGAAAGCTTGCCGCTGTTTGCCCGCTATCAGGTCGAAACGTATTTGAGCGGAATGTTCAACCCGACGGTTCAACTGAAATCCGGCGGCTACATCGTGATCGGCATCACTGAGGCGCTTGTCGCGATCGACGTGAACTCCGGCCGCTCCACCAAGGAAGGGTCGATTGAGGACACAGCCCTTAAGACCAACCTTGAGGCTGCCGAAGAAGTGGCGCGCCAGTTGCGTCTGCGTGACCTTGCCGGTCTGATCGTCATCGACTTCATCGACATGGACGAGCGCAAGAACAACGCCGCCGTAGAAAAGCGGATGAAGGACAAGCTGAAAACCGACCGTGCCCGCATTCAAATCGGCCGCATTTCCGGCTTTGGCCTGATGGAAATGTCGCGTCAGCGCCTGCGCCCCGGCATGATCGAGGCCACGACACAGCCTTGTGCGTCCTGTCACGGCACTGGTTTGATCCGCTCTGATGACAACCTGGCCCTGTCGATCCTGCGCCAGATCGAAGAAGAAGGCACGCGCCGCCGCTCACGCGAAGTGTTGGTCAAATGCCCTGTGAGCATTGCCAACTTCCTGATGAACCAGAAACGCGAGCACATCGCACAGATCGAAGCACGCTATGGTCTGTCCGTCCGTGTCGAAGGTGAACCGCATCTGATCAGCCCGGACTTTGTCATTGAAAAGTTCAAAACGGCGACCCGCGTGGTCAAGGCTGTGGAAACCGCCGTGGTGTCTGTGGACACGTCGCTGATGGATCAGGTGGACGAGGACGAAACCGAGGCAGACGTTGAGGTGGACGCAGACGAAGCGCCCGCAGTGACACGTGCAGCACCCAGTGTAGAAGCGGACGCCGTTGGCGAAGATGGCGAGCCAAAGCCAAAACGCCGTCGTCGGCGGCGCCGGCGCAGCCGTGGCAAAGGGTCGAACCCGGATCAGAACGGTGGCGACGAGAACGGCGAAACGGATGGCAATGACGCCGCTGACACAGAATCTCAGCCCGCTGATGCCGACGCTGCCGCACAAACGGCCGCGTCCGAAGATGCACCCGCCGAGAAGAAGACACCCAAGCGCACCCGCAGTTCCAAATCGTCAAGCAAGTCTGAGCCGAGCGCTGAAGCAGCGGCAGTAACGACGCCAGATGCGGCACCCGAAGCGGACGCAGAACCCGCACCCAAGCCAAAGCGCACGCGCACCCGCAAGCCAAAGGTTGCTGCCGCGACTGAGGAAGCCGTCGCAGCAGATGTTGCGCCAGAAACTTCTGTGTCAGAGCCCGTTGTGGCGGCAGAGCCGACGCCAGAGGTCACTGTTGAAGTGACACCCGAGGTCGAAGCCACGCCTGAACCGGCACCTGTTGTTGCGCCGGAACCTGTAGTCGTTGCGGAACCAGCACCTGTTGCAGAGGTTGCGCCGACACCAGAGCCTGAACCTGCAGCGCCAGAACCTGTCGCAGCCGTGGTCGAGGCAGTGGCCGAAGATGAACCGCCAAAGCCGAAGAAACGCGGCTGGTGGTCGCTGGGCAAATAAGATGACAGGGCGTGCCGCAAGGCGCGCCCTTTTTCTTTGCGCGATAACTTATGCTTTGCAGATGACGTAGGTTTGCACTTCACCATCCATTGCGCTGGATACCAGCGTATGACCGGCCTCGGTGCAGAAATGGGGCATGTCGATGATGGCGGCTGGATCATCGGCCAGCACGGTCAGGGTTTGCCCAGGCGAAATCGCCTGCAGCCGCTTACGGGCTTTCAGAACAGGCAAGGGGCACAAAAGACCCGTGGCATCCAGATGATGTGCATCAGTCATACGAACCAGATAGGCGGGATGTTTCAGCCTGTCCACAGACATGTGACCGGTCTGGGCGTGACGCGGCACCTTCGCCGGGATAGGGATACTCACATGTTCGGAATTGATATCATCGACGCGAGCCTTGTGCCCGCCATGAGCGTGGCCCTGCTTGCCGGGATCATCAGCTTTCTCAGCCCTTGTGTGCTGCCTATCGTGCCGCCCTATCTGGCCTATATGTCGGGCATGACAGTGTCCGAGATGTCCGAAGGTGGATCGGGCCGTAGCCGTGCGACGATCACCGCACTGTTCTTTGTACTGGGTCTGAGTACGGTGTTCCTGTTCCTTGGATTTGCGGCCTCGGCGTTCGGGGCGTTTTTCCTGTCCAATCAGGTGCTGTTTTCGCAGATTTCCGGTGCTGTCATCATAATCTTTGGGCTGCATTTTCTGGGCGTGTTCCGCATTCCGTTTCTGGATCAAGAAGCGCGCATGGATGCGGGCGATCAGGGTGGGTCTTCTTTTGGGGCCTATGTGCTTGGCCTTGCCTTTGCCTTTGGCTGGACGCCGTGCATTGGCCCGCAACTGGGTGCCATACTGACACTGGCCGCCTCAGAAGCGTCGGTCACGCGGGGGACTTTGCTGTTGGGGGTCTATGCCGCTGGACTTGGCATTCCGTTTCTGCTGGCCGCGATGTTCATGACCCGCGCGATGGGCTTTATGAACCGCATCAAGACGCATATGAAAATGATCGAACGGGTTATGGGTGGTCTGCTTTTGTTGGTGGGTGCCGCAATGCTGTTTGGCCTGTTCACGCGGTTTTCGTTCTGGCTGTTGGAACGGTTCCCGGCGCTGGCGACTTTGGGCTGATCTATCTGGTGTAGGGCGGGCGGTTTAACGTGGTAGTACAATACAGCTGATTGCACCTGACATCATGTGGCGCGTCACGCGCGCATAGCCTTACTTTGGTCCAATAATCACGCTAGGCTGCTCTGATCAAAGGTGCAGGTATGAGCAGGTCGCATCCAGAATCCGTGACACGTCGTCGGGTGTTTTACATTCCTGGCTATGACCCGATTCATCCCCGTCGCTACAGAGAACTCTACCGCAAGGAAGGGGCCGCACAGGCGGCGATTTCCGGCTATCAGATCACATTGTCACCGGGGCCGTCGCAGCCGCATTATGGCTGGCAGGTGGATGCGGTCATTGATGCCCACGATGTACACGCAGATGTCGATGTGCTGGTTTGGTCCGACATCGTGCGCGACAGCATGCGCACGTCGATCCCGGCAACCTATGCTCAAATGATGCAGACCGCGTGGACCTATATCACGACCGGGGCCTTGCGCCGTCTGATGCGCTTGCGCAAGGGGCCGGTGATTGCGGCGCTCTATCCTGTGGGCATGTTGCTGTTGCAACTGGCCTTGGCCCTGACGCTTTGGTCTGTGATTTGGCGCGTAGGTGCCGCGCTGTTCGGGGTACCTGGTGCCGTGCTGGGGGCAGGGATTGGCGCGGTGGCATTCGTGCTTTTGCTGCGTTGGTTCAAATCCATGGATGGCAAGTTCTTTGCCTATTACCTCATGCATGATTACGCCTATTCCGCCGCATCTTACGGGGCGAACCCGCTGCCACTTGAGGACCGGATGCGCCTGTTTCAGGACAGCATTGCCGACGCCTTTAGTGCAGATGTGGACGAAGTTTTGGTGGTGGGCCATTCTTCGGGTGCGCATCTTGCGGTGTCGATCCTCGCCGATCTGATCCGCGCGGGCCGCGTGCCCATGGGCGGGCCTGCGCTGTCGTTTCTGTCGTTGGGGCAGGTGGTCCCGATGGTGTCGTTCCTGCCCAAAGCGCATCGCTTGCGCGCAGATTTGCAGTATCTTTCAGCCCGGGAGGAACTGACGTGGATCGATGTCACGGCCCCCGGCGACGGCTGTGCCTTTGCCCTGTGCGATCCAGTGGCGGTGTCTGGTGTGGCACCACACAACAAACGCTGGCCATTGGTGTTTTCCGCCCAGTTCACCAAAAGTCTGAGCCCTGAACGCTGGGCAGAACTGCGTTGGAGGTTCTTTCGCCTGCATTTTCAATACCTGTGCGCGTTTGATCGACCGCTGGATTATGACTATTTCCAGATCACAGCCGGACCACTGACGCTTGGGGCGCGGTATGGTGATCGACCGCCGTCAAAATCGCGCATTGATGTGGCTGTGTCGAAATACACGTCCGTGGCCGCATGATACCGCCCAAACCCCCCAGCCGACCGGATCGCGTGTCGCTGTGGCGCTACATGCGGTTGTTTCGTCAGGACATCCTGTCGGCACAACCTGCGCGGCTGTATCGTGCGTGGATGGCCGAATTTCGCACGCCGTTCTTTCGCAGCTATCTGATGAACCAGCCCGAATTGGTCAAAACCCTACTCAAGGACAGGCCAGACGATTTTCCCAAATCCGATCGCATTGGAGAAGGGCTGCGGCCACTGCTGGGCAATTCGGTTTTCCTGACCAACGGTGAGGTGTGGAAACGGCAAAGACGTATCATCGACCCAGCATTCGAGGGTGGGCGATTGCGCGAGACGTTTCCGGCCATGTGGGACGCCGCCGAAGCGGCGGCCGCACGCCTAAAGGAAGGGGTCAGCGAGGTAGAGGCCCAGACCAGCCATGCCGCCGCCGACGTGATATTTCGCACGCTATTCTCTATCCCCATCGAGAACGAAGTCGCCGCCGCCGTCTTTGCCGAGTTTCGCACGTATCAGCGCAGTCAGCCGATCCTGAACTTGGCAGCCTTTGTGCCATTGCCTGCATGGACGCCGCGCCTGTTTCGCCGGGACACCCGTGCGAGTGCGGCGCGTATTCGCACCCTGATAGGGCAATTGGTCGCCACACGCGCAGACGAGATTGCAGCCGGTACAGCGCCAGATGATCTTGCGACCAAGATCATGACAACCCGCGATCCCGTTACAGGGGATACATTTGAACCAGACGAGATGGTGGACCAAGTCGCGATCTTTTTCCTGGCGGGTCACGAAACCAGTGCGTCGGCATTGGCTTGGGCCCTCTACCTAATGGCGCTGTACCCCAAGTGGCAGGACAAGGTCGCCGCCGAAGCGCAAGCGCTGGAGACGTGTGACTTTTCGGTGATGTCGAAACTGAGCATTACGCGGGATGTTTTTCGTGAGACGCTGCGTCTGTATCCGCCGGTGCCGATGATGGTGCGCGAAAACACAAGGTCCGAGACGTTCCGCGACCGCGTTGCGCCACGCGGCAGCCAATTGGTGTTAAGCCCCTGGCACCTGCATCGCCACGCGCGGTTGTGGGAGCAGCCAGATGCGTTTGATCCCATGCGCTGGCACACCGAGAACGGCAAAACCTGCCAGCGAGAGGCTTATATCCCATTCTCGGCCGGCGCGCGTGTGTGCACCGGTGCGGGGTTTGCCATGGTCGAGGGGGTATTGATTCTGGCGCGGCTGCTGCGTGATTTTGAAGTCGAAACCGTCGCGGGGCGCGATCCGGTGCCCGTCGCGCACCTGACTGTGCGCGCGCATGATGGGATATGGCTGAATTTGCGCAAACGGCAGCGCTAACATCGTTCAAGCGGGATTAACCGAAGCATCAGAATGGTTTAGGACTGATGCCATTATAACTTGATCCCGGAGAGCCCGATGCCGGATTTTGCAAAAATGCGCGACCAGATGGAAACCGGGGCAGGGTTCATTGCCGCTCTCGACCAATCGGGCGGTTCGACCCCCAAGGCGCTGGCACTCTATGGGGTGGACGCCAATGACTACGACAGCGAAGAGGCGATGTTTGCCGAAATCCAAAAGATGCGCGAACGCATCATGACGGCCAAGGATTTCACAAG
>Ga0115562_1000558_pt1 | contig 28069 bp, 19 predicted proteins | sample COGITO_mtgs_1105_6_FD_87200 | JGI IMG/M metagenome (GOLD analysis project Ga0115562, IMG submission 87200) | Pelagic marine microbial communities from North Sea - COGITO_mtgs_110516 | ecosystem: Environmental > Aquatic > Marine > Epipelagic | place: Germany:Helgoland, sampling site Kabeltonne...
CGTTTACCCACGTTGGATCAAGGTGGTACGTCGCGTTCGCTTCGGAGAAGTAAACCGTATCATCACCGCCCAAGCCGTCCATGACGAACGAGTTCGCAAGGTGAGCTGCCTCTGGAACTTCGAATTCGTCATCGTCGTTCGTGGTCAGATCGGAATTGGTAACGCGAACACCGGTTAGCGTGGAGAAACCAGCGCCTTCGGAGTCAAAGTCAGCGTTGACGCTATTCCCGCCCCCACTGCCCGCGCCGCCGGAACCTGCGGTGACGTTGATGTTGTAGGTTTCTGTGTCGTTTTCGACCGTGCCGTCAGCGTTGGTCGAGCTCGCCTTAACGGTGATCGAGTACGAGCCAACAGCAACCGAAGCGCTCACAACAACCAAACCTGTGTTGCTGTCGATGCCGATGCCGGATGGGTTGTTGGAAATCTCGTAGGAAATCGTGTCGCCTTCTGGATCCGTTGCGCGGAACAGCTTGGAGCCGCCCTGCGTGATGGAGAACGTCGCACCATCAGTCTCGTTCAGCTCAAGCGCGCCCGTCTGCCCACCGCCAGAGCCATCGTCGGACGCTGAGATGTTGAGCGAAAGGTTCACGGTCTCTTCATTGCCAGCAGCGTCGGTAAACGTCATTGCGGGGCCGTCGAATTCGCCCGTGTTCAAACCGTCAGCAATAAGGCCTTCGATTGTCACGTTAATCGAACGGTAGCTGTCTTCCGTACCGTCCATCAAGCCAGAGCCGGAACGCTCCGTTGTGACCGTCGCACCGGTATCGAATACAGAGGCGATTGTCGCTGCGCCGCCAACGGCTGCTTCGACGGCTGCGATCAGGTCGCTCTCGTCAATGCCGTCTTGATCGGTAATCGCATAGGTCAGCGAGGAGGTCTCGCCTTTGACGATGTCATTGTCGATCACGTCCAGGCGCGCTGCGCTGTTCGTATCGCCGCCATCGTCGTCATCACCATCGCCCAAACGGGAACGCACCGCGTTCGCAACGAGGACCAGCGCACCAGCGCCAAGGCCAACAGCCGCGACCGTACCCAGCGTACCAAGACCAAACAGGCCCGGCCCGCCGGTAATCATGCCCAGGATCCCGCCAGAAGATGAAGCGGCGCTGGAATCGTCAAAAATCACACCCGAAGAGGTTGCACCGACATTGGTTGTGCCCATCGATGGCGCAGGTAGCGCCATGGGAGCAGGCGCTCCGCCAATCATCGCACCCGAGCTGACATCGCCGCCGGAAATACCGGAGGAGACTGTGGGGCTGAGGTAGAGGACGCCAGAACCATCAATGAAGAAGTTGTTGGAGGTGACAAGCAACGACTGCTGGTTTGCAAGCTGGACAAGTACCGAACCGTTTGACAGCTGGACGTATGAAACAACGTCAGCTGGCGCTGGCGCAAATCCGGTCGGAACACCGACCTGTGCGCCTGCTTCCAAAGCAACCATTGCAGAAGCAGCGGTTACCAAAGCGGTGGTGGTCAAAAGAGCACCTGCGCGTCCACGCAAGCTCTTCCTTGCAGCAGCAGCAGAACGCGTCATCGGTTCAAAAGAGGTCGCGCGGCTAGCGGTACCTGCATCATGCTGACTGTCGAACATCATATTCGTCATCTCCGTTTATCATGGCCCTTCCGGCAATGGGCCGGTCGGAAGTCGTTTTGCGCGTCGCGGCGCGCGCCAACGACATTCAATCTGACCAAGTTATTAATGCATATGCACTTCAAATCTTGGCGAAAATAAAATTGTTGCGAGGCATACGAGAGTAGCGCCCACTAGGGATCGCGTAATGCCCACCTAAATTAGGTCGGTAGCACTAGCTAGTGAGGGCACTCAAGCTATTTAACCGTGGCTAAAACAAGACTTGGGGAAAAGTGAGGGCGAATCGAACGTAGGTGTGTACAAAATGCCACTAGGTTAAGGGTTTTCACACTATTGTGCGCCCCAACCTCCATCTACGACGATGTTCGTTCCGGTAACGAGGTCTGATAATGACGAATCGGAAAGGTAAAGCAGGGCACCGTCGAGATCACCAACGTGACCAATGGGCTGCTCGGGTGTTGAAAGAGGCATTCTTTCAGAGACAAAGGCTCTAAAAGCCTGATTTTCCATCAAAGGCCGGGTCAGCGGCGTCTCGATATACGTGGGGCAAATGGAGTTTACCCGTATCCGCTCTGGCGCGAGATCAAGCGCCATGGCCTTGGTTAAGCCCTCGAGCGCGTGCTTGGTCGCTGCGTAAACCGCCCGGCCCGGCAGGGCGACACGGCCTAACATGCTGCTCATGTGGATGACACTGCGCGTTTGATCGCTTTTTGGGCCGGCAATCATGGCCTTTACCGCTGACTGAGACGCGAAAAATCCCGCCTTCAGATTCAGCCGCATAATAGCGTCGAAATCTTCGACGGTGACGTCTTGAAACGCAGCTGGACGCGTCGCGCCTGCGTTGTTGATGAAGACATCAGGCACCCGCCGCTTCATTAAGGCGGCAAGGTGCTCCGGCGCGTCGGGCGCCACCAAATCGATAACAGAATACGTGAAGTCCAGCTCGTCTGCGACAATGGATTCCTGCAGGTTTTCCAGCTCTTCGCGACCGCGCGCCACGCCCACGACCGATGCGCCAGCCTGTGCAAAGACCCGGCAGGCTCTCTCACCAATGCCCTTGCTTGCGCCGGTAATGATGATCGTTTTGCCTGCCAAGCTCATTGTTTAGCGCGCCTCAATAAATCGAATTGTTGATGATAATCGTTTCATTGCTCGGCGGCTGCGGCACGGCCAAAGTGTTTTGTCCCGAGCCATAAAGCGGTCCAGACACGCCCGAGGCGTTCCCGGACTGGGGCTGCTGCTGCGTATAGATCGTTGACGTGTTGGCGTTGTAATCCGTTTGAGATGACGGGACCACGTAAGGGTTCGTTGGAACCGTCGTCTGGATCGTGCGCGAGGAGATGACACGCGGTTGCGCATTCGGGTCATAGACTTGGCCGTCGATCGTGTAGACCGTACCGGTCGTTATAGTCGTGCCGCTGTTGACGCCGGTACCCACGTAATACTGCTCACCCTCCATCGCCAGAACAGGATCCGTTCCATCCGGAACCAACCGATAAGCAATGTCGGCAAAGGGTCTCAAGATGGGGCGTGGCGGCAGGGCCAAGACGGGTCCAACCGATTCCTCAACGATGAAGTTGTCGCTGTTCCCAACCACCTCAGCGGTAACAACAAACCCATCGTCACCGCCAATGGCGACCGGAGCTAGGGCGTCGATACCCGTTCCTACAGCAATACCGGCGGAGACACGATTGATAGTCGCCTCGTCGGTGGAAATTACGGTGTCAGCGAAGAGCGAATCTTCATATTCAGGCGGACGTCCCAGTGGCAGTGGCGGCAAACCCGGCGCAAGCGCGCTGGCAATTGTCCGTGGCTCAGCGAGGTCTGCATCGTCTGTCACATCCGTTTCCAGCTGCAAATCCAGGCCACCGGCGGCAAGCGCTAGGACCGAAGCCGGGATTTCGCCCTCAGCCCCCAAAGCACGGGCCGGATTCGATGCACGCGCTTCAGCGATTTGAGCATTTTCCCGCAATCCAACGGCACGAATGGCCGTGGAAATGATGCGTGTTGCCGGCTCCCCCTGAGCGCGCCCTAACAGAACGCGTAGGACCGGCAAATCAGTTTGCAGCGAAAGCGCTTCAATCGCGCACTGATCCCGCATGCCCAGCGCATCCACCAACGTAAGTGCGACCGGCAAGCCAACCTCGATGCCCGACCGGATGATCGCCCGCGTTTGTGGAGAGCGACGGCTGCTTGAGGTGACCATCAGTTCGGCGAAAGCTTGGGACGCCAAGGGCTCAACCAGAGGGTCGAACAGCTCCCGCACCGGCCCCATCGCGCTCAGTTCAAACCGAACCGTGCCATCGCTGAACCGATCGAGAACCGACTGACGCGTCTCGTTGCGCCGCAAAAGCAGTATGGGCTTTGATCCGGCAACCACGTAATCGTGGAGCGCAAAAGCCAACGGTCGCTCGTCATCGGACCACTGGCAGCCAGAATTAGAAGACGGCGACACAATCATGATTTCCGGGTTAGCGCCCAAAACAGTCGTTCGCGTGTTCTCAGCCGATTGAAGCACAACCAGGCGACCGCCAAATTCGTTCAACGCAGTGATCGCCGCATCAAACGTGGCATCTTCGCCATCATGGAGAACGACCAACGTCGGCCCATCAGCCAGAACTTCCAAGCTGTAAGCGCGATAAGGCAGGTTTCCTGCGCCGACGAAGGTTCTCAGGCACGTTGCCTGTGGCAGCCGCGATAGATTGCGGATGAGATCGCGGTCTTGAACCGATCCCGGCGCATGACAAATGCTTGGCTCGACAAAGTCTGTGACGGTTGAGTTAGCCAGCGGGTCCAACTTAAAGCCCGAGCTTGTCGAGCGTGGCTCGGCCTCCCGCGCTGTCTCCAGACCGGCATCGTCATTTGAAACAATGGCCGTGGTCGTGGTGGATGTCGTCGTCGTTGTCGTCGTGGTGATCAGCGCGGGCTCTTCTTCGATCATCGTCCCAGCGCTTTCGGCGTCTTCCGCGGTCACAACCACGGTTGAGGTTGCCCGAGAAATCGTGCCCCCTTCCCCATCACTGACCGACGACAGCACCGGCGCGGCTGCAGGCGCGGCTGCAGGGTCTGGGCTCGGTGTTGCGTCGGCTTGGGGTGTCGTCGCCAACTCAGTGATGGACGTTAGCGCAGGAAGCTCGATCGTGCGTCCTGCGGGTGCCAGGTTCAATACGGGCGCTGCCGTCGGCGCAGTAAGTTTCAGCGCGGCAAGTCTTTCGGAAATTGTGGGCTCAGCGGCTGTATTTGAAGTCGCATCGAGCTCTGTCTCTCCCGGTGTCTCAAGGGCGCTCGCCACCTCAGCGACGGTTGCAGCAGCTGCCTCGATGGGATCTTCATTGGCGTAAATCTCTTCCAACGCGCTATCGGCAAGCGCGGTCAGGGTATCCGGCGTGACCAAGCCATTGCCCGGCAAGGCTTTTGACAGCTGAAACGTCTTGAGCGCATTGCGTGTTTGACGATCATAGCGCCCGTCAACGACCCGAGAACCCGGCAAGGATCCAATCGTCGCTAACAGCGCCTGCAGCACACAAATCTGATCGGCCCCAACGAACGTGGGGAGCGCAGCAGCAGCAGCAGCACGGTCATATTGCCCGCTGAGTGGGATGTCCGCACAGCGCGCAGAAACGGCCAAATCTGCCTGCGCTGTCCCCGAAAAGGTCAGCGTGACGGCCCCGGTCACCCCGATCAAAAACGCCAATCCTCGCGTCAGAACCCGCTGCATATCGTCTCCCAGTTTACTTTTTCTTCGGCCACAAAAACAAAGCATTGCTTTGCAATTCGATAACGCTTTGATTTCATATTGCGAAGGCTGGTGGTTGTTTTGACAATCACGTCCGGCAAAAATGTGTTTTGTCCGTCAGAAAAGAACGCATAATACGTTAAGTTCATGGCATATAACGCGCATAGTTTATTGAAGACTAAGCTCTAACACCAACCCTACACCACCTTTGAATTGGCGACTTATCCCCAATTACAGTCTGTTTTCAGAGGCTTGATCGGATTTTCGACCCTATGCACCAGTCCACTGCATGGAAACCGCCACTCTGGCGGCTGATTCTCATAAGTCTGGCAGCTCTGTTCGTTCTTATTGCGGCACAGGGTAAAGCGCAGACCAATGCCGCCATCCTCGAACCGGTCTCGGAAACGGAATTCCATCACCTGTTTGGGATTCGCAGCCTCGACCTCTTGGTCGCTGAGCGGCAGAAGGCGTCGGCGGATTTGGCGTCGGCGAAAACCGATGCTCCCTTTCGTGATTTGAGCATCGATATCCTACCAAGCATCCGCCCTCACCCACCCTTGAAGCAGCGCTACGTCTTGCCGGACGAATTTGCCATTCTGGACCGCGCTCCCTTGGCAACCCCTACCCTTGTTGTTGCGGGTTACACAGGCCAGCCGGAGATCAGCGAACTGGGCTGTGCGACGCGAGAGCATAGCCAGCATAATCTCGCCTATCGGTGCAACGCCCCGATTGCGTTGAATGTTCCCGGCGGTGAAAACCCGTCAGCGTCTTTTCTCAAAGAGATGGAGGCCGAGACGGGCTTGCGGATTGGATATGACCTCTGGCCGGGCGATAAGGATGCCGTTACGGGCGACCGCCTGCTTTCGGCGCGGGATGTTGTGACCGGCATGCGGTTTACCTTGCGATACCTCGATCAACGCGGATTTACGGTGGCGAAGGCTTCATGCGCTGAGCGCTCTCAGTGGCGCTGGTCTTACATTTGTTTACACGATGATGCATGGGCGGCCATGTCGGCCGCAGACAAGTGTGAATTCGTGTTGGACGGCCTCCTCACGGTCGAGGGCGGCGCCCCCAACTGGTCTTTTGCGCCCCTGCCCAGTCCCGGTACAGCCGCGGGGGATCTGATTGCCATCGGCCTCACGGTTGATCCCACGGAAATCACAGACACCGGCAAACTGTGTCAGGAGCTTCGCGCGCAAGAACGGCTTGACCAAATGCTGCTAGACTTCATCAAACGCGCCCCTGACGATTTGGGCCTGCGATTGGTGTCTTTGGCCGAACCCGACTCAGCCCTCCTGTCGCTGAGCGCTCGGTTCAAAGGCAAGGAGATGATCGTTGGTTACCTGAGCAGTGAAACGCCGTCAAAACTGCCCAAATCCATGCCCACGCTCGCGAAGCTATGGCGTGGCCTCAGCGGTCTGCAGGTTTGCGACAACGTTGATTGTTCCGGCCCCATCGAAGTCGCCTTGCCGCCCTTACCAGACTACCGGCCAAAGGATGTTCCGCTCCCCTCTGACAATCAAATTGCCGAACAACGAAGCAACTAAAACAGTCTGACGCTCGCGCAATGCTCGTTTTGCTCTTGACCTTGGGCGTTGGCATCTCGATTTACAGGCCGTGGAGCGATCTTGATGCGGTCAAATACTGTGTTGCTCATCGATTTGTATAACCAGCGGGGTTTCCGATGCTGCCTGCTTTTTTGACCAATGGTATGCTGCCCGGCGGCGTTCATCATTGCGAGCTGGCGGTGTTTGAGGAAACATTCGTTTGGTCTGCGCGGCGACGCGCCCTGTACCAGCAGATGTTGCAAGGCCTGGGTGTCCTGCACGAATCAGGCTATCGCATGCTGATTGTGGGCGGTGAGTTCATTTCGAAGGCAGAGCATCCTTCTGAATTCAAGGTGCTTTACGACTGTGATTCGCTATCGATAGAAACGCTTGATGCCCGCTTGAGTCATTTTGACAAGAATTCGCGACTAATTGCTAAAAATCAGTGGGGTGGGCATTTTTTTCCTGCCTCATTTAGAGCAAAAGGAACAGGTGCAACGTGGTTGCACTACCTGTCATCGGACTCATCTGCGGGCCAACGCGGTTTGGTTGCGCTGAGCCTCATGTAATGCCCTGCGGAATATAGGTAGTAAGGGGAAGAACATATGCTTTATCCGGTGGAACAACTTCCTCGGCTGGTCGAGCAGATTACAACATTGGAAAACGGACTGGTGGCTTTTCGCCAGCAGAACAGCCCGATTGACCCCAATTACCAGAAGGAAAGCGAGGCGCTCATCGCCGAGATCGTCCGTCTGGAAGACCTTCTTTGCGACTGCGTCGAAGCGCACGGCGGACCAACCAAGGGTGGCTGGTCCAAAGAAGTGTTAACCGTTTATACCCGCCGGACCGGCTGGCAAGGCTGATCCGGCCCTCGCGGGCTTAGCGGGTTAGACGATCAACCGCCGCCCACAGTGTCACGGCTGCACTGGCCAATCCCAGCACCGCTGGCCCCTCATCCAACGCAGCCTCCCACGAGCCCCCCAAGAACTCAGCATTTCCCGCTCTTCGGCTGGCTTTGCGGAGTTCAAACGCATCCCCTTCAAACCCACGTCCAAAAATCAGGAACTTTGGTGGCCGATCAGGATCATCAAAATCGCCAGCCACGAGGATGTGCGAAACCTCTGCGCTGTCCCGATCAATGAACTGCGCCACACTGCGCTGGATTTTGGTCAGTGAGGCACGCTCGGGACAATCTGCAAGGTTTGGACTGCCCTCGGCGCACGGCCACGCCGGCCCCATCGCGACCGATCGCTGTCGGGATAGTGTGTTTGTCGCAGTGTCCGAGCTGGTCGCGACGCTTGTGTTTGCGGCCAGAACCTTTTGCAGCAGATTGATGGGCATAAAGGCATAGCAATCGCCGACTTCCTTCAAGCAAATCTCCGAGCCTTGGAAATTGGTAAAGAACTCCAACTTCTCAACCTCACCCGACTTGCGTTTGAAGAAAATATACTCGTCGCGAAAAAATGCCAGAATAGGTGGATCCGTGCCCTCGGCTAAGCCACCAAAGCCCGCAAGGGACCACGTCCGGTGGTCTAGGCGGTCCACCTGCTTGTCTGCGGATTGACGGCCATGCTGTTGCATTCGATCGGGCTTACTGCACCCCACCAAACCAACAATCATCGCCGCTAGCATCATCATAAGACACGATCGCATCTTTCGATCTCCCCATTTTGGCGCATAATGCGCAGTTATGGGGTGATTGTTAACGCGGGTAACACGGGTGAATCCACGGCCTTTACAAGGCGCGGTGATGATTTCTTGGGGTAACTTTTAGACCGCCCCATGCCGGTTATCGTTCGCAAGGATATCCACGGACCGCAAGAGCGCTTCCCGCGTGACATCTTCTGCGTAAATCAAGGCAAAGCGCACAAACCCCTGCCCCGGCAAAGAGCCATCCGGCATGGGGCGCGATAAGATTGAGCCCGGCAGTGTTCGAACCGCCTGTTCCTGCCACAGCCGTCGTGCCACGTGATCACCATTGCCGCTGGAAACCGGCTGCCACAGCACAAACCCCGCTTCTGGCGCTCGGAAACCCGGCAATTCACCAAAAATATCGCAGGCCATGGCGTTGATTGCAGCGTATTTCGCACGGAATTTTTCCACGTGCGTTTCATCACGCCAAAGCTGAATGGCCGCTTCCTGCAACGCCACAGGCGTCTGCGCACCACCATAGGCGCGCATGTAATAAAGATCTTCAAGCCGGTCCGCATCACCCGCGATAAACCCAGACCGCAGCCCGGGCAGCCCAGAACGCTTCGAAAGCGAGTTTACGACCCAGACATTATCGAGCGAACCGCCCATATCTCGGCAAACATCCATCGCACCCAGCGGCGTTGTCTCGAAATACAGCTCGCTGTAGCACTCATCGGAGAGATAGGTGAAATCGTGCGTCCGCGCCTTCTCGATCGCTGCCTTCATAAAGGTGGCGGAAAGCAGCGTTCCGGTCGGATTGCCGGGATTGGTTGCAATCACCAACGCCACCCGCTCCCAATCGTCTTCGGGCACCACAGACAGGTCCGGTGCGAAGTCTGTCGCGGCGGTGCAAGGGGCGTAAACCACCTCCGCGCCTGACGTCAGCGCGGCGCCAACATAGACGTGATAGAGCGGATTGGGCAGCACGACGATAGGGCGCAGGTGCCCCCGCCCAGCGCGCTCCAACCGGTCTTCTTTGCGCAAAACAGAGGTCAAAATCGCTGAAAACAGCCCCTCTTTGGTGCCAAAAACCGGATGAACGTGTGCTTCGGTATCCAGCATGCCGTCCGGCAGATCATAGCGAGACCGCAACCAGTCGGCCATCGCCTGCCTCAGCGCTGGTCCCGCGTTCACCGGCGGATATTTCCCCCAGTCTGCCGGATTTGTCGCAGCCAAGGCTTCGGCAACGGTTTCATAGGCGCCAAACTTTGGCTCACCTACGGACAAGTTCAAAGGCGGCAAATCGGTCTGACATTCACCCAAAACCACCGGAACTTTTCGGTAGGTGTAGTCGCGAAGCTGTTCCAGTCGTGTACGGGTCATGCAAGGGGGCTCGTTACTTGTTCCAGATAGGCGAGATCGCCGCCGTCGAGGTCTGGCCCAACTTCGGCCAGCACACGAGCGTGGTAGGCGTCTACCTGCTCAATTTCAATATTTGAAAGCATTGAGACTTCAATCAAGGCGCGATCATAGGGAACCAGCGTCAACGTCTCAAAGGCAAGGAAGCCGTCTTCGCGTTCGATGACCAACTCAACATTTTCGATCCGAACCCCACTCTCGCCTTCGCGATAGATGCCCGGCTCGTTTGTGACGATCATTCCGGCAACCAGAGCCGCCGCATCCTGATTCTTGCTGATCCGCTGCGGGCCTTCGTGCACACCCAGATAAGACCCAATGCCATGGCCGGTCCCATGTTGGAAGTCGATGCCTTCGGCCCACATGAACTGGCGGGCCAGCACGTCCAAATGGCAACCGTGCGTCCCCTTTGGAAACACCGCACGTTCAAGCGCCAAATGCCCTTGGAGCGTCAATGTATAATCACGGCGTTGCCGCGGTGTCGACTTGCCACCAACCGCCCAAACACGCGTGATGTCCGTCGTACCGTTGTAATATTGACCGCCGCTGTCCACCAACAACATGCCGCCCGGCGCAAGCGCTGCGTTGCTCGCTGCATCGGCGGAATAGTGCCCCATTGCGGCATTGCCGCGAAAGCCTGCGATGGTGCCAAAACTCGCACCATTCATCGGTACGGCATCGACGTTGTCTTCGCGCAGGGCGAGGATTTTATCGATGGCGGACAGTTCGCTTTCTGTCGTGATGTCAGCGTGCTCGCTCAACCAGCGGCCAAAACGAATGACGGCGCGCGCATCGCGGCGCTGGGCATCGCGCGCGCCCTGCTGCTCGGTCTCGTTTTTGATGGCGCGGGGCAAAACTACGGGGTCGGTGTTGTTCTTGACGACCGCGCCCCCCGCCTTGAGTGCATTGGCAATCGCCGCGTTGCAGGTTTTGAAATCCAGTCCAACTGCACCGCTGATAAGGCCTAAGCGTGCCGGCATCTCATCGGGGTGAAAAATCGCAACCTGATTGTCCAACGTCTGGTGCATGGCTTCAGACACGCGATCTGGCGCGATGTACCAATCAACAGCGCCCGTATCGTGCAACGTCGCAAAGGACCGCGCGACGGGCAATCCTTCGATATCGTCACCGCGGACATTGAGCAGCCAAGCAACCGACTCTGACTGGTTCAGCACCTGAGCCTTGAGGTCGTTTTTGACCAATTCAGCGGCCAAAGCCTCGCGCTTTTCCGCGCTGGTTTTGCCCGTGAAGTCTAGGCTATGGGGGACAGCTGCGGTTGCGGGGGGCGTTGGCTGGTCCGTCCAAATGGCGTCAACAGGGTTCATCTCGACCGGCTTTAGCTGCGCTTGAACGGTAGCCAAGGCTTTGGACCAGTGCTCCACGCTGCTCACCGTCTGCATGGCGGCATCATAGCCGACGATGTCGCCAGATTTCAGATAGTCTGCGACGCATGTCATCGGCGCTTGGGTGGTGCTGTTGCGGATGGTCCATTGGCTCTCATCCACTTCGGCTTTGATGGCGATCAAGTATCGGCTGTCCGTCCAAATCATCGCGCTGTCGAGCGTTACAACGATAAAACCAGCTGACCCCTTAAAACCGCTGAGGGCGGTAATGCGGCGTTCGGAACGGGGCGAATACTCCCCCATGTGGGCATCGTCCATCGGGACCAGAAACGCATTCAAACCCTGTCGGCGCAGTTCAAGCCGAAACTCAGAAAGGGAAACACTAACACTCATATGTCACGCAAACCTGCCGCTGTTTTAGGAAAAGCTAGGCACTAAACTAGCGCGCTAGACTCATAAGAAAGCCAAGTGAGGCTTCGACCAACCAATTTTTGCGAAAATCGGCAAAAACAACAAAGAAACAGTCGCGCCCCTGACGCTGTCATGAAAAAGGAGCGGAAAGCCTGCATTTCGCCGCTTTCCACTCCTTCCAAACACGTCAACGCCGGGGCAATGCCCCGCATCGCTGAATTTTAGCGCAACTCGCGGCGCAAAATCTTGCCGACGGCAGACTTGGGCAGTTCTTCAATGAACTCCACAATGCGTGGGCATTTGTAGCCAGCGAGGTTTTCTTTGGCGTAGGCCTTAATCGCCTCTTCGCTCACGGACGCGTCGGGTTCGAGAACCACACAGGCTTTGACCGTTTCATTGCCGTCATCGCTCTTTACGCCCACAACGCCAACCTCAAGGACACCATCCATGCCGGAGATCACGTCTTCGATTTCGTTGGGGTAGACGTTAAAGCCGGAAACGAGGATCAGATCCTTAATCCGGTCCACAATACGGTAATATCCGTCATCCTGAATAACCGCCACATCGCCCGTTTTGAAGAAACCATCTTCGGTCATCACCTCAGCGGTCGCGTCAGGACGGTTCCAGTAACCGCGCATGACCTGCGGTCCCCGCGCCTGAAGCTCACCGGGCTCTTCGATGCCCGCTTCCGTGCCGTCGTCTTTCACGATGCGGATTTCGGTATGCGCCAACTTGACCCCGACAGTCCCCAGCTGGATCGCGGTGATTGGGTTTGCCGTCAAGACCGGAGAGGTTTCGGAAAGGCCATAGCCCTCCGTGATCGGAGAACCGGTCACTTCCTGCCAACGCTCTGCGGTCGCCTTTGGCAGCGCCATCCCGCCAGAGGTCGAGAACTTGAGGGTCGAAAAGTCCAAATTCTGGAAGTCTTCATCGCCCAGCAAATTGTTAAACAGCGTATGGATGCCCACAAAAATCGTGAAAGGCGTGGATTTCAATGCTGTGACAAAGGTTTTGTTGTTGCGCGGATCCGCGATCAACAAGGTATGCGCACCGATGGCAAAAGGCAGCAGGATGTGCGCGTACAGCGGCATGATGTGATACATCGGCAGACAGCCAACCATCGTCTCCCCGCCATAGGCAAACGCGCCCGGCGTCAGGGCGAGGTTCTGGAGGGCGTTGGAAATGATATTGGCCTGTGTCAGCATCACCCCTTTTGGCGCACCCGTCGTGCCGCCGGTGTACTGCAAAAGCGCGAGCTGGTCAGAGGCCCGCTCATGGTTTGGCGTCGGCAGTGAACGGCCTTGCTTCATCGCATCACGGAACTCAACGGCGCCGGTCGGCAGATCACCCAAAGCAGGCGCACCAGAGCGGCTCAAGACGAAGTCGATCAGCCATTTTTTCGGCGTTGGATGACAATCTGTCCGGCCCACGGCAATGCGATGCTGCACGCTGGTGTCTTTCAGCGTCTCGTCGTTAAAGGTCGCGCTTCGATACGCCACCACTGCCTTTGCGCCACTGTCTTCGAGCACCACGCGAATTTCCCGCGCCGTGTAGAGCGGGTTCGCAGGCACCGGCACAAAGCCAGCTTTCCAGATCGCAAGGAACGTGACCGGCGACATCATCAGGTTCGGCATTTGCACCATCACACGATCACCTGGCTCCATCCCCGGAAGGCTCGCCAAGTAACTGGAAAAGTCGTCAACCATGGTGGCAAACTGGCGATAGGTGAACGTCTGGGTAATGGACGTATACGCCGGCTTGTTGCCGTATGTGGCGACAGCATCTTCGAGCATGTCTAGGATATGGGTATAGCCCTTCGGATTAATATCCGCAGGAATCGTGTTGGACATGGCGAATTCTCCTCCCGCCCGGTTAATGTTGAATGCTCCTCCAAGCACTTTGGAGCGGACACTAAGCGTTTGATCTGTACCGCGCAACGTGTGACCCCATTTTCACGGGGATATGACACCCTTTCGTGCACGGCGCAGAGCGATTTAATGCCGAAGTTTACAAGGAAACCAAAGCAAAGTTGCAGTCTTTTGCCGTCATTGCGCCCTATTCCTTGCTATGCTTAGGAGGATTTCTCTTTTCAGCATTGCCCGATCCCCCATCGTCGAGGAGCCTGCATCGTGTTTTCTTTTTCGCGCGTAATATCCACTCTGGTTGCCATTCTGATCTCATCTGCATTTGCCCTGCCGCTGCACGCGCAGCAACTGCTTCCCGGCAAGGACGTGCAAACGGCGCGCGAAGAAACCGCCGGGCGCTATGCTTTCACGGAGTTGGCAGGTGCCTCGCGTGCCATTTCCAGCGATGCCTATGGCCTTTTCTTCAATCCGCCGCGCTCTGAGTCTGAATGGGCGATGCAGACACAGAACTATCGCCTGCTGTTGGCGCTATCGTTGCAAGAAAATGATCGCGGCGTTGCGACCCTGCTCGCCGCCGCAGCAGCGATGAATGCTAGCCGGGATGACCATGCGACTGCGTTGGCTTTGGAAGCGCGGAGTGAATTGGTTGAGGAGGATGATAAAGCCCTCGCCTCAGCCATTCTGGATCAACTCTCAGGTCGGACAAAACGGGGATATTCGAACGCAGCGCGCGACCGAATTTGGCAGCTGAGTCGACAAGTGGGCGTCTTTGGCCCCTTCGCCTCTACCGCCGAGCAGGAGGGCGATTATACCCGCCTGTGTCTGCAGTTCTCTCGCCCTGTTCAAGCCTCGCATCGCGTGGATTATCGTGACCTTGTGAGCGTCACACCCACGCCACCGGTTCAACGCTTTGTGGTGCTCAAGAACGGTTACCAACTGTGCGTCGTTGGAGCCGAGTTTGAACAAACATACACCATGACCGTTCAAGCCGGCCTGCTGAGCACAGTCGGGGACCGGCTGCGTGAAACCACGCGCTTTTCGCAAGCCACACCCGGACGGAAGGCGGAAATGCGACTGCCTGATCAAGGCTATGTGCTGCCCGCCTCGGGCGCGCAATTGGTGCCGATTGAAACGGTGAATATCGAAGAACTCGACGTTGGGTTTTACCACTTGGATGAGCGGAATATCACTCAAGTGCTCAATCGCGGCGTTCTGGCCCGCGACACCTACAGCATCGCCGGGGCGCGGAACGCATACGAATATGTCAATGAGCGCTCAGGGACTTTCCACGACAAAGTCAGCCCTGTGTTCGAAGGCACCCTGTCGATTAATGCACTCAAGCACCAACGCCGCCGGGACGGGATTTCGATTTCGCAGATGCTAGACGGTCCAGCGCAGCGGGGATTGTACCTGCTGACGGTGCACAAACCGGGCAGTGACGCCGCCGATGCGATTAAGTGGATCATGGTCAGCGACCTGGCCCTGACCACCGTGGACACGCCCCAAGGTCTGTTCATCAACGCCATCGACACGCGCACGGGCACACCGGTGATTGATGATGTCGCCGTGCAGCTGGTCACCCGAGGCAACAGGACGCTTGAGCCCTTCTCCACCGAAGCGGCAACCGCCGGATTTTTCAACGCTGCACAATTGCGCGGGAAGAACGCGGATGAGCCGCTGTACCTCTATGCCAGCCACCCGACATTGGGCGATGCTTTCCTCGCGCTTGGCCGTGCGCCGATTGAAATCGCGACCGACGTTGGGTTGAGCACGCTGGAATCCGACGCGCTGGAGCTTTGGGCCCAGGCCGATCGTGGGACTTACCGCGAAGGCGAAGTGGCACGGGTTGTGGGGCTGCTGCGCCAAACCGACCCGGCTGCGGACATTCTCACGCCCAAAACACTCTTGGCGCGGGTGATTGACCCCAATGGCGATGTTATTGAAAGCTACGACATCAGCTTAGCCCAAGGCTTGGGCTTTGAAACAGAAGTGACGCTGCCCTTTGGCGCCAGACAGGGGCGTTGGTCGTTGGACCTGACGCTGGGACGAGGCATGCCCGTGCTCAAGTCCGTCTCGTTGCGGGTCGCGGATTTCGTACCGCCATCTGTTGAAATCAAAATTGATCCTGTGAGCGCCCTCAAATTTGATGGAAGCGATACCGTCGATGTTCGCGTCGATTATCTTTACGGCGCCCCCGCCAAAGACTTGCAGGTCACACTCACCGGTATGCTGTCTCGTGAAGCGAAACTGGGGGGTTATGATGTCGGTCTGAGCCAAGAAGAATTCGTCCTCACCCGCCCCTTTAACCTCACGCTCGATACGGACGCAGAGGGTCGGGCTTCCTTTGATATCCCAGCCTTTGCCCTGCCCGACCAAACAGCGCTGAGCATGGTCACCATTAATGCTGTCGTCACCGATGCTGCCGGACGGGAAGAGCGCATCGCCACGCGTGCTGCGATCGACAGCGATCAAATTTTGATCGGCCTCAAGCCTGAGTTCGACATCGAATACCCGGTTGCGGAAAACAGCACCGTCCGCTTCGCAGCCGCCGCGCTGACCACCGGGGGCGAGATCACGTCGGGGGACGCGACTTGGATCCTCTACCGCGAGATCTATGACTACAACTGGTACTTCGACGGAGGACGCTGGAACTACGAAAGCAGTTACATCGACTTGCCTGTGTCAGAAGGCATGCTGTCTTTGGATGGCGAAACAATCCTAGCGTTGAACGTGGATTGGGGTGCTTACCGGGTCGAATTTGTCAGTGATGACGGCCGCAGCGCAACGTCACTGCGCTTTGACGCGGGATGGCGCGCACGCCCCCAAGTTGACCGCGCACCCAGCCGCCTTGGCGTGACGGTCAGCAGCGCGGATCCCCGCCCCGGCGACGTGATTGATTTGGTGATCGACAGCCCTCACGCCGGTTCAGGACTGGCGTATCTGGTTGGCTCCAAAACCAGTGTCATCGATCTGGGCGCGTTTGAATCGGGGGTTAACACCCTTTCCCTGACCATTCCGAGCGATTGGAACGACGTTGAAGGGCTGTGGATTCTGCCCGTCGTCTACAGCACGGGCGCGATTGGTGTCGATCAACTGCCAAGCCGAGCCGTCGGCGCGCATTTTGTTGGGTTTGATCAAAGCCCTGTACTGCTCGATGTCGCAACCCGGACCGAAGCCGAGATCCGCCCTCGCGAAACGCTGACAGTCCCCGTCTCCGTTGGCGGATTACAGGATGATGAGACGGGCTTTGTGCTGGCTTGGATCGTTGACGACGGCGTTTTGCAGATGACCAACTACCAGTCCCCTAACCCCGCCGCGCACTTCCTCGCGCCTTACGCCCTGCCTGCCGATCTGCGCGATACGTTCGCGTCGTTGATTGCCTCTGCGGGTCTGAGCGCTGCCCCTTTGCAGCAGGGCTATGACGGCGCCTTTGCGATGGCCATGCGGGCGACGTCTGCGGATCTGGCCGAATTCTCCCTCGCGCAGGGACTGACCACGCGGATCAAGGAAACGCTGGCACTTTCTTCAACCATTGTTCCCCTGTCGCCGCAGGGGTCTGCGGCGCTGACATTTGATCTGCCGGATTTTGTGGGCCGCGGACGCCTGATGACGATGGCGTGGACCGACCAAGGGCGCATGGGCGCGGCGAGTGACATGCTGGTAATCCGTGATCCCGTGGTCGCTGACCTGTTTCTGCCCCGCTTTCTCGCGCCCGGTGACGAGGTGGACGTGAAATTGTTGCTGAGCAACACGCAGGACCGCGAACTTTCAGCCACTGTTCACCTTAACCCGGAAAGCGGTCTTACCCTCGCCCAAGGCGTCGAGAGCATGTCGCTGACGCTGGATGCAAAGGGCCAGCAAACCATTCCCCTGCGGATCAAAGCAGAAGGGGCGCTCGGCGCAACAAGCGTTGAAGTCACTGTGATGCTGGAGGATGAGACCCTATCGCGGTCATTCCCGATCGAAGTTCGGGCCATTGCGCCCCGCGATATCATCCGCGATGCCTTTATTGTCGAAGCTGGTGAGTCGCTGACCCTCGACCCGAGCCTGCTGGCTGATCTGCACGACCCAACCATTGAAATGAGTGTGACCCCGCTGAACCAAATCAACGCCAATTTCCTGGCCCAAAGTCTGGCCAACTACCCCTACCGGTGCTCGGAACAGACAACGTCCCGCGCCACGGGCCTGTTGCTGGGGCAAAGCATCAAGATGTCCGACGAGCGCCGGAATCGAGAGTTGAACGACGCCTTTGTCACGCTGCAAAACCGCCAAGGATACTCAGGCCTCATCAGCTTGTGGCCCAACGGGTCAAGCGGTGACATGTTCCTGCACGCCTATGCCAGCGACCTGCTGGGCCTCGCTGCCGATCGGGGATACGAAGCCGCCACAACCGTTCGCGGCACGTTTATTCAAAACTTGAAGCGCAATTTGGCGCGTGTGGCGGACCCCTACTACGCCATCAGCATCACACCACGGGCCGAAGCCTACAGCCTCGCTGTGCTGGCCCGAGCCGGTGAAGCGAACATCGCTGCACAGCGACTGCTGTTCGATCAACTGCTGGAGCTAGAGGGCCACGTTATGGCGAAAGCAGCGCTGGCTGTTGCTGCAGAGGCGGTGGGCGATAAGTCTGACCGTGATGCCCTGCTGGACGCGCTGAACGCGCCGGCGACGTCCGATGCGTCCAATGTCCTCGAAGACTACGGCACGTCTCTGCGCGATCAACTCGCGGCGCTGGCTTTGTTGGCCGAGGGCGGCTTGCTCGATCACCCTGCTGTGGAAACCTATCTCACCGTCCATCTGCCCCTCGTGGCGCTGGCGCTTCAAGATAACTGGCTGACCACGCAAGAAGAAGCATGGGCGCTGCGCTTGGCTCAGCACTTGGGACAGGGCGACGTTGCCTTCGCAGGTTTAGGCGGTTTGGAGGGCACCATGACCGCACAGCAAAGCCTTGAGCAGGCAGACTTTGATGGGGCCAAAGGCGTCCTGAACACCGGGTCATCACCGGTGCTGGTCTCTCTGTGGCAAGCCGGCACGCCAAGCAGCCCAACGTCAGTGACCAGCAAGGGCGTGACCCTCCAGCGCCTGATGCACGATCTCGAAACGCTGCAGCCTGTCGAAAACCCGGCACCGGGCCAGCGCGTCTTGGTCAGTCTGGTTGGGACCGTTTTTGAAGATACGATGCTTGATTACGTCCTCGCGGACCTGCTGCCAGCGGGTTTCGAGGTCGAACAAACAAGCCTGCCCGCCACGGTTCTTATCGCCGGCGGTTCCGTCGGTCATTGCCAGACCGGTCAACAGACCCTTGTTGCTGGAATTTGCTTGTTAGACGGCCAAAAGGCGTTCCAGCAAACCGGGACTGAGTACGCCGAAGCCCGAGCTGACCGGGTCATTTTTGGTTTTGAAGGGCAAAAGGAGCACTTTGCCCTGCACTACGTGATGCGCCGCACTCAAGCAGGCCACGTCACCCAACCGGGCGCTTACGTCGAAGCCATGTACGTTCCAGAAACCCGAGCGCGATCCGCCTCGACACAGTTGCGCTAGCGGGAAGGCCCTGGATTTGAACCGGTTGCGCCGCTTTCTGGATTGGATGCCGCTATGGATCGCGGTGGTGATGTTGGGCGGGTTTGTTCTGGCAGACAGACTGTTCCCGCCCCCCATGACGCGTGCCTATGACCTCAGCCCGACCATGACGGATGTCGATGGTCGGTTGCTCCGCGCCGGTATTTCTCCCGCCGGATATTGGCGGCTATCCACGGAACTTGCCGATGTTGACAGCCATTATGTCCAAGCGCTTTTGGCGTTTGAGGACCAGCGGTTCTATCGGCACGACGGCGTGGATTACCGAGGGATGGCGCGCGCCGTTGTCACGTCCTTGCAGGCCCGGCGCTTGGTCTCTGGCGGATCCACACTGACCATGCAGACCGCGCGCTTGCTCGAACCGCGCCCGAACCGCACGATCGGGGCCAAGGTCATGGAGATCTTGCGCGCGTGGCAGTTGGAACGCCGATTTACCAAGGATGAAATCCTCAACTTCTATCTGACCACAGCGCCCTTTGGCGGCAATATCGAAGGCGCTGGTGCAGCGGCTTGGCGGTACTTCGGCAAAAAGCCAGCTGATTTGACGTGGGCTGAAAGCGCGCTGATGGTTGCGCTCCCACAAAGCCCCGTGCGCCGACGCCCCGACCGGTTTTCACACCGCGCGGAGGCGGCGCGCAATCGCGTGCTCGACGTTCTGGTGCGCCGGGGCGTTATCACGGAGGTACAGGCGACACGCGGCAAGCGCGAACCCGTGCCGAATGCGCGGCTGGACATGCCCTTTTACGCGCCAACGTTGGCGGAAGCCTACTGGTCCGACACACCCACGGCACAAATCCAAACAACCTTGCATGGACCAACGCAGCGTCGGCTGGAATGGCTCATGGATCGCTATGTCAGCCCCTACGACGAAAACATCAATGGCGCTTTGCTGGTGCTCGACGCAGAAACCGGGGCGGTGAAGGCGCGGGTTGGTTCATCGGGGTATTTCGCGCCAAGGGCGGGAGCAAAGCTGGACTTGACACAAGCCCTGCGCTCCCCCGGCTCGGCCCTCAAACCGGCTCTATACGCCTTGGCTTTTGATGCCGGAAAAGCGCATCCGGGGACGTGGCTGCCTGACGACCGGCGCAACTTTGCCGGCTACCAACCAGAGAACTTTCACGACACCCGCCAAGGCCGCGTGCAAGCCTACGCCGCCCTGCAACAGTCCCTTAACCCTCCCGCCATTGCGATCCTCAACGAATACGGCGCAGAACGCGCGCTAGAAGCCCTGACCCGGGTCGGCGTCGCGCCAGCCAATATTGGGGAACCGGGCAGCATTGGGCTCTCGCTGATGCTTGGCGGGGTCAGCCTGACGATGGAAGACTTGGTTCAGGTGTACACCGCCTTTGCCACAGATGGCCGCATCCGACCCCTCTGCGAGACCCCCGCGGCCTGCGCCAAGACCAGCCCCAAACGCTTCATCCGTCACCAAACAGCCGGGCACATCACCGCGATTTTGAGCGATATCGAACGGCCCTATGCCTTTCAACAAAGCAACGCCCCTCGCTTGGCTTTTAAAACGGGTACGTCGGCGAGAAACCGGGATGCTTGGGCCGTGGGCTATGATGGGAAATATGTCATCGCCGCTTGGCTTGGGCGCCCCGACAACCAACCAACAGAAACCCTTGTCGGATTGGTAGACGCCGCACCCCTGCTGTTCCATGCCTTTGAGGAACTGGACGACACCCGTCCGCTCACTCTGCCTGCTGGTGGCCTGAAACATATCTTAGATGACACCCCGCTGGCGCTGCAAAACCACGCCGGCTTGCAAGCGGATGAAGCCGATCCCTTCCGTTTGACCTTTCCCACCGATGGCTCTGTCATGCCGCTTCGGGAAGGCGGGGGCGTGGCTTTGAAACTCAGTGGCGGGCAGCGCCCGTTTCGCCTGTTCGTTGACGGCACACCCCGCTCACAAGCCATTGGCCGTCAAATGACATGGATGCCCAACAGCCCCGGCTTCTTCGATCTCGCCGTGCTCGACAGCGATGGGAAACGCGTTTCTGCAAGGGTGGAAATCACAGCGGGGTTTGGCAATTCGGCGCAGAGCCGCTAAGCACATCTGATGAAGACTTCACGCCCCGTGCTCAACACGCCTCGCCTATACCTGCGCGCACTCGGTCCGACGGATATTGAGACCGTCATGCCCTTGCGCAGCGATGCCGCTGCGATGGAGCGCATGCTCGAAGGGGTGCAGGATCATCGCGCCGCACTCGAAACGCTCAAGACCTTTGACGCCTTTTGGACCACCCAAGGCATAGGCATGTTCGGGGTATTCACGCGCGAAGATGATCGCTTTATCGGCGAAGCGGGGATCATGCTGCGCCCAGATGGGTTGGGGCTGGCCATCCGCTATAGCTTTCTACCCGCTGCGCGAGGCCAAGGCTATGCGCGTGAAGCGGTGATGGAGATTACAGATTTCGCCCTTCGCGAAGATGGCGGATTGGCGCGCATCGTTGCGGTTCTCAGCGACGACAACAAAGCCAGCCAAGCTCTCGCCGAAGACCTCGGCTTCACCCTTGAGCAGAGCTTCTATCGGGGGCGGCAGAAAATGTTGGTATTCGGCTTATCTGCTGAATTCTGGCGCGCTCGGCAACGATTGGCCGAGTATTTGGTCACCGTTAAAGCCAATTTTGCGATCTAGAGCCCTCAGCGCAGCGCTTAGGTGACGTCGCGCAAGAACGCCCGAATGCCGCGTTCTTCCACTTGAGCCAAGGCCGCCTGCAAGTCACCGTCTTTGTGAGACAAGGAGACCGGAACCTCGATCTTCAGACTTTCCTGCCCATCATGGCTGAGCACGTCGATCACAGCGGCAATACGCCGTCCTTCAACCCGCGCCCAGACCGCAGCAGGCGTGTGACAGCCAAAGCCCAGCTCTAGCGCAAAAAACCGCTCCACAGCCGCCAATCGACGATCCAGCGCGCTGGTTAAAACACCCTCTTCCATGGGCAACTCATCGCTTTCCCGACATTCCAGCGCCAACTGGCCCTGCCCCGTCGCTGGCGTGAAATCCATCGGGTCCAAATCAAAATCCCGCAGGGGGTCAAACATGCGCGCGCGCCGAAGCCCGGCCTTTGCCAACACCACCGCATCAAAGGTGCCGTCCATCTGCTTGGACAGGCGCGTTGTGATGTTGCCGCGCAGGGGTCGAATGTCCAAGTCCGGACGTCGCCGCTTGAGCTGGGCGACGCGGCGCGGGCTGCCTGTGCCAACCACTGCGCCCTCTCTCAGCTCGTCCAAAGGACAGCCCACGAGGACATCACAGACGTCTTCACGCGGCGGGAAATACTGCTTCAGCCCATCCGTTGGACGGCTGGCCATGTCTTTGTAGGAATGCACCGCCGCATCAACGCGACCATCCAAAATCGCGGACTGCAACTCAGCGACAAAAACCCCCACACCGCCAAAACTGGCCAGCGAGGAGGTCTGGTCACGATCGCCTTGCGTCTCGATGATCACTCGCTCAATGTTCCGCGCGGGCGCGAGCCGCCGCATCTCGCCCAAAGCCCAATCCGTTTGCGCCAGGGCCAATACAGAACCACGTGTGCCGATCTTCAAATCAGAATTATTCAACTCAAGCCCTACGAACTAGAAAAAAATTGACGCGATTTATTCATATTGAAGCTTGCACTCATCTGCAAGCAGTCAGCATCAGTGGTGACACCCATACCCGAAACTGTCATGCTCCAAATCAGACAGATAGAAAACCTATTGGGGGAGTACGGCACCTATGAAGTTGCTGCGACACGGAAATATTGGCGCGGAGAAGCCCGGTTTGTTGGACCAAAACGGCGCCATTCGCGACTTGTCAGAACACATCGCAGACTTCGATGCACAGGCTCTCTCGCCTGCGGGCTTGGCCCGGCTTTCTGCTCTTGATCCCGCGTCGCTGCCGCTGGTCCCCAGCAACGTGCGCCTCGGCGCTCCCATTCCTCGGCCCGGTAAATTTATCGGTATCGGATTGAACTATGCCGACCACGCCGAAGAAGCTGGCCTTCCCATTCCAGAGCAGCCGATTGTTTTCTACAAAGCATCGTCCTGCATCAGCGGGCCGAACGACGATATTCTCCACCCCCGCGGCTCAGATCGCCTTGATTACGAGGTCGAGTTTGCCTTTGTGATTGGCACCGGTGGGCGGTACATCCGGCGCGAGGCCGCATGGGACCATATTGCGGGCTATACGCTGGTGAACGATATCTCAGAACGGACGTTTCAGATGGATCGCGGCGGTCTTTGGAGCAAGGGCAAGTCCTTCGACACCTTTGGCCCGACCGGGCCCTATCTGGTGACGACCGATGAGATTTCAACGCCGCAAAACCACCCGTTGCAAGCCTCCGTCAACGGCGACCTTCGCCAATCTGGGACGACGGCAACGATGATTTTCGACATTCCAAGCATCATTGAACACCTCTCTCAGTATCAAACGCTTGAGGCCGGTGACCTCGTCTGCACCGGCACCCCGCCGGGTGTCGGCATGGGGTTGAAGCCGCCGCAATATCTCGTTCCCGGCGATACGATCGAGCTTTCCAGCCCGGGATTGGGCACGCAGTCCATGCGCGTGATCAAGGATCCTCTGGCCTAGAACACAGACGCCTCCAGGTCGCGCACCGACCCTCATCACATGGGTTTGTGAACGTACAGGGCATGCAGTTTTGTTGCCGAGCCGTGTGGATCCGCTGATTGGATCTGCCGCTGATGGCGCAGGATCCGCGATCGGATGATGGCGTTGCACTTGCGCCGCCAAATCATGCGACTTGCCGCAACCACCCGGTCCAGCATCTCGGTCCCCGTTTGAAATGGCTCATTTCCGCGCAACGGGCGGCGGCGGTTGGTTGTCTGGGGCTCGAACGCAACAAACATAGCACTCTCCTTTTTTGTCGATCGCAGGCTTTTGGCCGTGCTGAAGGGATCCGCGCCGGTGGGATGGTCTCTCATCACCCCACCGGCACGCCGATCGTCACCCAAGAACGATGGGTGACCACAGACAGCATTGCCCGCTTTTCCTCCCAGAAAGCGGGCAATGCGTCCGCGTGGTGGCACTCAGAGCAGCGATAACTGGTCCCCTGCGCGCTCGGGCGGGCAAAACGCGTCCCGCACCAAGGGCCGCAAATGCTCCGAAAGACCAGTGCGTCCGCACGCGACTTGGAAGCGGTGCCGCAGAATGTGCGCCAGTGGCCCACTGCCCCGCATCCGCTCACCAAAGTTGGCGCGATACACTTTTCCCCCGTGCATGGACGTGACCTGCGACATCACCTTTTTCGCCCGATCCGGGAAGTTTGCTTCCAGCCAATCCCGAAAAACGTCTTTAACCTCCAGCGGCAGTCGTAGCGGGATCATCGAAGCGGCCCTAGCGCCTGCTTTCCGTGCGGCCTCGAGGATGGCCTCGAGCTCACAATCGTTCAGTCCCGGAATCATGGGCGAAGCCATGACCCGCACCGGAATCCCGGCGTCAGCCAAGTGGCGGATGGTATCGATCCGGCGTGCTGGCGAGGAACAGCGCGGTTCCATCAGCCTGGACAAAGCCGCATCCAACGTCGTGACCGACAGCCCCACGCTCACCAAGCCGCGTCGAGCCATACGGCTCAAACGGTCCAAATCGCGCAAAATTCCGGCTGATTTGGTGACGATCGTTACGGGGTGATTGCAGTCATCCAGCACGGCGAGAATCGAGCTGGTCAGTTTGAGCTCTCGTTCGATTGGCTGATAAGGGTCTGTATTCGTGCCCAGTGCAATGGGGGCGACCTGATAACCCGGTTTCCGCAGCGCATCTTCCAGCAACCGAGCAACGTCATATTTAGCGAAAAGCTTGGTCTCAAAGTCCAAACCCGCCGATAACCCCATAAACGCGTGGCTCGGGCGGGCATAACAATAGGTGCAACCATGTTCGCACCCCCGATAAGGGTTGACCGAGCGATCAAAACCCAGATCCGGGGACTCATTAAACGTCAGCACCGACTTGGCTCGATCTTCCGATACCGTCGTTGGGCGCTGGATCAAGTCTTCGAGCCTCGCCTGTCCACTTTCCCATCCATCATCAAAAGCCACATGTTCAGTGACTTCAAACCGCCCCGCAGGTCCGTCAGCTGCGCCGCGCCCTTTCCGATAGCCTTTGGCTCGGGCAGCTTCGGTTTGCGATTGATTGGCGCGGTGGCGATACCGTCCATCCCGATGGGTTTCCACGGCAATCTTGCGGGCCGGATTCAGTGGTCTTGAATTGGAATGATTCGCCGCATTGTAACCTTCGGCCAAGCCGATAGTTTCTAGCTGTTTCATAAAGCCCTACAAGATGATCTCTATTTGTTCTCATAACATCTATAGTGAGAACAAAAGTGAACATCAAGAAAAAACTGAAGGGGTACAGGGCTTTAAAGTAAACAGTGGAAAGCGCCTCTTGATACCCCCGTCAGTCAGGGCGATCGAGCTCAAATACCGTGTCGATCACGGCGTAGTCCATATATCCCAGCCTCGACACCGCTCGCGCGCTCTGGTTGTCGAAGCGGCCATTGCGGATCAAATCATCTTGGATAAAAGCCCGTGTGACCGTCGCAATCACCATCGTGTTATGCCGGCCTTCGGTGTCTGATTTCAAAGGAATGAACTGGTCAACTTTACACTCCAAAGCGGCCTTAGCCTCCGCCACACGCGGAACATTGACCGTTTCGCTTGGCGCTTTGGTGACGCCGGCCAACTCAAATTCGTCGACATTGGCATCAACATTCGCCGCGCTGCGGTTCATCGCCTCCAAAAGATCGTGACTGACGAGATTCCAAACAAACTCCCCCGTTGCGACCACGTTAAAGAAGCTGTCTTTATGACCCGATGTCGCGAACATCATCATGAATGGACGATCGGCAATCAGATTGAAGAAGCTGTAAGGCGCCAGGTTTGCTGTGCCCGTTGGGCTGACACTGGAAATCCAACCAATGGGACGGGGGGCGACCAAGGCCTTCATCGGGTTGTGAGCCAAACCTTCGGCTTTCCCGTTTGGATCAAAAAACATCGTCATCCCCCAGAGTGCAAAATATGGTTCAAAGAAACATTGAACGCAAAGCTGACCAAATGGCGATGAAAATTAATCGAGCCGTAAAGATTGGTTAAAACGACTCCTGCGACTCCCCTCAAGCCATTCGCAAAACGCATGTCAGTGCGAAAAAAGACGTAATGAAGCATCTATCTTTGCAGAACGAGCAAAGCTGCTTCTCGTTTCGCCGTCTTTTCAGTGACAATCGGCTGAGTTAATTGACGATCATTATCAACGGTCTCTTCTCCCGTTGTTTTCATATCTCTCTCAGAAGAACCTCCTCCCTTCGGTAAACAACCCCGCGAGCGCGACACTCGCGGGGTTGTTTGCATTTTGGCGCCCGGCTTTTTGCGCAAATAAGAGGGCTGAACCACCGACGAATTGATCAATGTGACTGTATCAATTCGAATGCCTTGCATCGCGAATCGGAGTTCGTTCTGAGATGACTGTCCAATACATATTGCTCATTTTGATCTCCAAAACTCTAAAATTTACGAGAAAAATCCAATTGAACGTCATTTAGACCGTCATTTTTCAAAGTATTGGTTCATTTTCATCATTTTGATTTTCTTAGAAAAAATCTCACTTGAATCGCAAAAACTCACTTGATGCCCTTTCCACTTGATCTGACCCTTCTTTGGCACGGCGATTATTTGGTTCCAGTCTTCGCGCCGGCATCCAAAGCAATTCAATAGGAAGGGGGCAATCGCCGTAAGGCGTGCGATACTGCAAAATGTACCAAGAATTGATCAGCGTAACTCCGCATGACAGAGTCACCTCGAACCGGCGGTCTCGGACCCGAAAAGATATTTTACGAGCAGCACTGGAGCTTGTGGAAGCCGGTCGGCCTATGACTGTGCAGGCTATTGCCGATCAGTCCGGCGTGTCGAAACCAACCATCTACCGCTATTACAATTCGCCTGAAGAAATCGAACGTGATGCTTTCTTGAGTGAACTCGGGGCCGAGCGCGGTGCGAGTTTTGTGACCGCAGTGCAGCAGATCATCGCAGACAATGCGGACGTTCGCGTGCGGATCCAGCGCATGGCGGAGCTTCTGCCGCAGCTACTCGAAACCAATGGTGCTTTCCTGCGCGGGCTGATGACGCAACACTACCGTAAAGCCGGTGAGCGCCCCGAATGGCTGCTGCCGGCCGTTCAACAAATGATCTATGGCGCGATGGAACCCGTGCGGAACCGGTTAACGATGCAAGACTTCAAGCAGCTTTCCGCCCTGCTATCGGGTTACCTCCTGTATGACGGCTTCCTGATCCATCAAGACCGCGCCGTGGTTTTCGACGTTGATGCGAATGAGACCATTCGGATCGGCATTGATGTCCTGCTCGATCGCTATTTAGGCCCAGCCGCTGGCCCACGCACCGACTTCCGCTCGATCTAAGCGCGCCTGTGCTGTGGCAGCGGGTGTCCCTGTCACGCTTCAAAAAAAAGAGGCCTGCGCCGTTGGACGGTGCAGGCCTTGAGTTTTCCTAAGCAAATCGGTTTGAAAGAGTAATGCATTCCGAACCGGCCGCTAGACTATTGCATTACGCACCAACGCCAAGGAATTTTGTCTACAATTCTTCTGGCTATCATTGTTGATAATCCAAGTGCGCCATGACCTTGGGTGAAATTGATTTTCACACAAGCTTTGCGTATAAATATCGAATTTGAAGTGCATTGTTGTTATTTTGCAGTCCGGAAACGCGAATCGTAAATATTTAGTTGGGCAGACGCTTGGCCTGCTGTCGAATCACTACGACCAATCAAATCGACGCAAAATATTCCTGTTTTCTGAGATCAATTGAGGGATTTTTCGTAATTTTTGGGACTTTAGTAAATTAGCCTATTTTTTATAAATAATACCCTGTAAGTTTTATCCATAACTCATACTGTATTGTGCGCGTTGGTCAGGTCGTCCCTGCCCTGTGAGTTCCAG
>Ga0115562_1000583_pt1 | contig 27469 bp, 29 predicted proteins | sample COGITO_mtgs_1105_6_FD_87200 | JGI IMG/M metagenome (GOLD analysis project Ga0115562, IMG submission 87200) | Pelagic marine microbial communities from North Sea - COGITO_mtgs_110516 | ecosystem: Environmental > Aquatic > Marine > Epipelagic | place: Germany:Helgoland, sampling site Kabeltonne...
AGATCAAGGCCAATTGTTGTAACTTGCATTGGGTGGCTCCTCTCATAAGCAGTTCATGACACCTGCACTATGGCGCATTGCGACGCCGATTGATGCAGGAGCCATCCACCCCATCCGCACTGCAGACGTTGGTGCGTCCCGAATGGAATAGCTGTTTTAAATTGGTTTATAGGTCCTGATCCTAGGCCGTCTATCGAAAATGAAATGGCGGTCTAAATGGGGGACGATTTAGGAGACTATATCGCTAGCATATTGATTTAAAAAAACAAAATTTTTGTAAATGGCGGACTGGGGAGGATTCGAACCCCCGACCCCTTGATTCGTAGTCAAGTACTCTATCCAACTGAGCTACCAATCCGCGTGTCGTGGGATTTAGACTCGGATGCTGCGCGATGCAAGGGCCAATTGGAAAACTTTCTTATTCTGCTGCAGGGGCTAGTGCCAAGTCTGCTTTTGGCAATTGAATGGCAAAGGTCGTGCCGGTGTCATCGGTTCGTTGCAGCTCTAGCCGCCCACCGTGCCCACGTATCAAATCGGCTGCAATTACGAGGCCAAGGCCTGATCCACCTTTGCGTACGCCGCCTTGGAAGGGCTGGAACAGATGCTCTTGTGCCTTCTTGGGCAAACCAGGGCCGGTGTCGGTGATCGTCAATTGCCAAATCAGATCGTCTTCATTGGCCTTGATGCCAATCTCACCCGGCTGGCCTGTTGCCATGATCGCCTGGCGCGCGTTGCGTACAAGATTAAAGATCACGCGGAACAGTTGTTCCCCATCCGCGCGCAAGGTCATCGAGGCGGGGATATCTTCGGCGAAAGACAATGGATAATCGGCGGCGGCAAGCCGTTCGCTGTCGATCACGTCGCCTACAATTTGTGAAAGGTTTACACGTGACAAGGCGGGTGCGGGTTCTTCAACCCGCCCAAACGCAAGCGTCGTTTCGCAAAGGTTCACAGCGCGTGTGATTGAGCCCACCAGCTTTGGCGCCATGCGTTTGACCAATGGGTCATCTGAGGATTCGATCCTGTCTGTGAAAAGCTGCGCAGAGGTGAGGATATTGCGCAAATCATGGCTGACTTTCGCAACTGCACCACCCAATTGCGCCAGTCGTTCTTTCTGTTTCAGGGCGCCGGTCAGCTGCGTTTGCATCATTTGCAGGGCTTCTTCGGCGTCGCGCAGCTCCTTGACGCTAGCAGAGGGGGTGATGATCTGGCGCGCATCTTCGGGCGATTTGGCGTAGGCCTGCATGTGGTCAACCACGCCTTTGATTGGCCGCACCAGCAAGATCTGCACTGACAAGAACAACAGGCTGGCAGTGATGATCGAGATGAAGGCAGACAAGAACAGAATATTGCGTCCATAAGCCAGTAGCGCGTAGTGCAATGGCATCTCGTCCATCGTCACTTCGATCAACAGGCCGCCATCGCGGACAGGATTACCTATCACACGGATGATGCGTTCTTCGCTGTCAATCAATGTGCGCAGTGCGTCAGAAATCAACGTCATGCTACTTGGATCGCGCATGTCATAGGTCGCAGTGATCGGTGACGGGATGGGTGATGAAAGCGCCAGCTGCCTGATCTCATCACGGCGCAAGACAACGTTATACACTTCTGCGTTGCGCAACAGCTCTGCCTCTAGAGCTGGGCTGATCATATCATCCGCTTCAAGGGCAAGCGAAGCGATCTGGGCGCGCTCTAGTCGCGCCAGCAGATAGTCCTCACGAAAGCGCGCGACGGAGGGCACAAAGATAAATACCTCGGCGAGCATCACAAAGATGACCGTAAGGATCAGAAATCGACCTGAGAGTGAGTTGGTCATTGTCCCTCGTCCAAGGGCTTCTTTATGGCAGCCACCGCTGCACGAAGCCTACAATGCGCTTTACCGATGCGCTTTCAAAAAGTCTTGGGCTAAAATAGGCACCCGCAGCCCGTTTGTTAACCTCACTGACAGTAGGGTAAGGCAAAACGGTGTTGGCAATGGCCGACATTTTCATCTTATTGGCGATGGCCATGGCCCACATGCCGATCAATTCGCCTGCCATATGACCCGCGATGGATGCACCGACCGGGCGGCCTTTGACAACCATGACCTTGATTAGCCCCTTGTTTTTGCGTTCTGCAATCAAACGGTCGTTATGGTGGAAATCAAAGCGGACAACTTCGAGCGCGTCGCCAAATTTCTTTTTCGCCTGTGCTTCTGTCAGGCCGACTTGTGCCAATTCTGGGTCGGTATAGGTCGCCCAAGGGATGTGATCTGTCCGTTGCTTGGATGGCAGCCCGAACAACATTGAACGGATCAAGACGCCAGCATGATAACCCGCGACATGGGTGAATTGCAGACCACCTGCGACGTCACCCGCCGCATACACTTTCTTGTTGGTGACCGAGCGCAGATCAGGGCCGACCTTCAATCCAGAGCGGTCATGCGCGATGCCGCCTGCGTCCAAATCCAGTTTGTCCGTATTCACTTTGCGTCCAACGGCCATCAGCAGGTGCGAACCTGTGAAATCACCCTTCGGCGTATGTACGGTGATCGTGTCGCCTTTGCCGCTGATCTTCTCGGCTTGGGCTTCTTCAATGATGTTGATGCCTTCGTCTTTCATCTTATCCAAGACGAACGCCGCCATCTCAGGATCGTCTTTACCAAAGGCTTTGGCCCCTTCAATGACCGTGACATTGCACCCAAGGCGACGATGTGCCTGTGCCATTTCCATGCCGATTGGGCCACCACCGATAACGATCAGATGCTTGGGCTTTTCGCGCAGGTCAAAGATGTCTTCGTTGGTGTAATACTTGACCGTGTCCAAACCGGGGATGGGGGGCACGAAAGGGCCAGAACCTGTTGAGACGACGAAGCGGCGTGCTTCGATGATGTTATCACCCGCCTGTACTTCAGTCTTGGAAATGAATCTGCCGAACTCAGAAATGACGTGCACGCCCAAGCCTTCGAAACGCTCTACGCTATCAACCGGAGCAATCGTCGCGATCACATCATGGACGTGGTCTTTGGCCGCCGCATAGTCGACCTGAGCTTCTACTTCGCTAACACCGTATGGCGCGCCGTGTGACATGGCATAGGCTTGCTTTGCTGACGCGATCAACGCCTTGGAGGGGATACAGCCATAGTTGAGGCAGTCGCCACCCATCTTGTGGCCTTCAATCAGGACCACCTTGGCGCCCATTTGGACAGCTCCCGCTGCGATAGACAAACCGCCAGAGCCGCCGCCGATGATGCAAATATCTGTTTTGATCCGGTTCATGGTTTACAGACCTTTCTTGCCGCGAATGGCGTTAATAGCGATGGGAAGGGCTGCGAGAACACACAGGCCGATAATGGGGAAGATGATCTGCGGCTCAAAGATAATACCAAGGTTCGGGGTCTCGCCACGCGCGAAGACTTCACCAAGACCAGCACCCACAGATGTGTAGACAACAGAGCCGGGGATTATGCCGAAGAAGGTTGAGATCACAAAGCGATGCAGAGGAACCTCTAAGAAGGACGGGATTAGGTTGGCGAGGAAGAAGGGAACGGCAGGAACTAGCCGGATCAGGAACAGCATGGACCATTGGTTTTCATCGATCCCGTCTTTGATCTTTTTCACGGCACCGTCAGAGCTTTCCAACTTCTTGCCAAGGCTTTCACCAAACCCCCAACGAGCGGCAAGGAAGATCGCTGTCGCGCCGATGGTTGCTGCGGTCATATTGAAGAGTGCACCGGGGAAGGTCGCAAACAAAAAGCCACCCGTCAGCGTGGCGATTGTTGCCCCGGGGAGGGAGAAGGCAACAATCACCACATAGGCAGCGATAAAGATCAAAACGGTCAGAAGGTAATTTGCGTCACGAAAGCCCAACAGCGCCTCGCGGTTCTCGGCCAAGGCCTCGAACGTCAGGTAATCGCGCAAGAAGAATGCTCCAAGTACCGCCACAACACCGATAATGATCAGCGGTAGCTTCTTGAGTATCGGGTTGGTGGAGGCTTCGGTCATATCGGTCATCTTTCCGGTCCTATGGGTGTCTCTTTGTTGCGCTTTAGATGGACGGAACCGGGCCACAGTGATACCCACATCACGGCCCATTGATGCAAAGCACCCCCGATGTTTCAGTTTTGCGGGGTGTGCCCGTGAAGACTGTAACATTTGACGTGATCGAAATATCGGAATTGTTGCAGTTTCACCCCCTCCCTTGCGTTGACATGCATAGCCACCCCCTCTAAAGGACGGGTCTGAATTGTAGTTCGGCTTCGAATCCTTTGCTTGGATTTGGCCATTAACCGGAGAGCACGCTATGAAGCGCACGTTCCAACCATCAAACCGGGTTCGTAAGAACCGTCACGGCTTTCGCGCACGCATGGCCACAAAGGCCGGTCGCAAGATCCTGAACAATCGCCGTGCCAAAGGCCGCGCGAAGCTGAGCGCGTAAGCGCGACAGCCGTTTTGACCGATTTGAAACCGCCGGTTGGGCCCGATCTGGGCACTTCGGCGGTTTCTGTTTGCGTATTGACCAAGCGTGCGGACTTTGTGCGCGCGTCAAACGCCCGCCGCCAAGGCGCCCCCGGAATTCACCTGCAAGGCCGTAAACGCAGCCAGGGCGAGGCTGAGGGTATTCGTGTCGGCTTCACTTGTTCCAAAAAAGTTGGCAACGCTGTCGCCCGCAACCGTGCCAAGCGGCGCCTGCGTGAGGTTGCGCGCATCGTTCTGGCCGAGATGGGCCGTGATGGCTGGGATTATGTGCTAGTGGGTCGCAAAGACACCACGGCGACCCTACCTTTTGATACGCTGGTCGCCGATATGCGGCGCGCCATGAAAAAGGTCCACGGATGAGCCCCTTTGCCTATATCGTCTCACTGCCCGTCCGGGCGTACCGTATGGTTTTATCACCTTGGGTGGGCATGAGCTGCCGGTATCATCCGACCTGTTCTGCCTATTCGCTAGAAGCGCTGGAAAAACACGGGGCGATCAAAGGCAGCTATCTGACGGTGCGCCGTATCCTGCGCTGCCACCCATGGGGTGGATCGGGGATCGACAATGTGCCGGACTAAGGCGTCACTCTTTCTCAAATGAAATTGTAACAACCCCAATATCGAGGCCATACCGTTTCACATAGGCTAGGTTCAGCAAGCGGTCGTCCGCCAGCAACCACATCCAGTCGTCAAAGGTGACACGCAGTGTTTCCGTTTCACCTGTCGCAGACGGAACCGGCAGGTCAATCTCGTACTTCCAGTTGAAGCGATCACCTTGTTCGATACCCACCGCATCTCCGATGACGCCCGGCGCCGTACCGACCCATGAATCATCACCTGTCTTCGTGAGCGTCCAGATACGTTGCTCGGTTGAGCCGTCTTCATAGACAAAATCTTCAACAAGACGCAGTCGCTCACCATCCCAATCACCGTTCAGTGTTACAACAAAGCTACGCCGTGCGGTGCCAAGGATGTCTTGGAACTGACCATAAGCCACCAGTTCGCCGTCAAAGAACTCTTCAAGGTTTAGCTTGCGATCACTCAGACTGGGGTCATCAAAAGACGGTTTTCCAGTGCAGGCTGCAAGTAAGGCAAAGGCGGCGGCAAGGATGAGGCGCATTGTAATCTCCATATTCTATTTCTTCTTACGTCGCCTGTTGGCTTTCGGATGCCTCTAGGCAGCGATCGAGCCTTCTGGCATATCGGTGACATGTTAGATCAGAACGAAATCCACCCGCTTTTCCATGGTGCACCGTCCACCACCGAGTTCAAGAAACTGCGCAAGCGCATCGTCCGTGAAACCCGCGAAGCGATCGAGCAATATGGCATGATCGAGCGTGATGCGCGCGACCCTGACGCACCTCCGGTGCGATGGCTTGTATGTTTGTCTGGCGGTAAGGACAGTTATACACTCTTGGCCGTCTTATACGAATTGAAATGGCGGGGGCTGCTGCCCGTGGAGTTGGTGGCTTGCAATCTGGATCAGGGACAACCGGGGTTTCCCGCGACGGTTTTGCCAGAGTTTCTTGAGAAGATGGGCGTGCCCCACCGGATCGAGTATCAAGATACGTACTCTATCGTCATGGATAAAGTACCGGCAGGGCGTACGTTTTGCGCGCTATGCTCTCGGTTGCGTCGCGGCAATCTTTATCGGATCGCACGCGAGGAAGGGTGTTCTGCCGTTGTTCTTGGCCACCATCGGGACGACATTCTCGAGACCTTCTTCATGAACCTATTTCACGGCGGGCGTCTTGCGACGATGCCGCCAAAGCTGGTGAACGAGGAAGGTGATTTGTTTCTCTATCGTCCGCTCGCCCATGTTGCCGAGGCTGACTGTGAAAAATTTGCAAAGGCGATGGATTATCCCATAATCCCCTGCGACTTGTGCGGGTCGCAGGACGGCCTGCAAAGGCAGCAGGTCAAACAGATTTTGGACGGATGGGAAAAGAATAGTCCCGGCCGTCGCAACGTTATGTTCCGCGCCTTGATGAACGCGCGCCCCTCGCATCTGCTGGACCCAAAGCTGTTTGATTTTGCTGGGCTGGAACGGTCAATAAACGCAAACGCACCGCAGGCCGATGATATCTGACAACTAGACGGGCATCCGTTGTAGCCGATTCTATTGCTGCAACTGCATCATTGTCTTGTGGTCGAACAAGTGACGTGCAACATTCGCAATTATGGCAAAATTGTGGGTGGGTTTTTGCTTGCTTTCACCGTGCAGTGCCGTGCGGCTCTAGAAACAAGGGGCGGAGCATTGTTGCGGGGGCGTGCATAATTGGCAGGTTATCGCCAAGGTGTCCCTAGTTTTGCCCTGTTTGGATGTTTTTGTCCGAGAATTGAGACCTAAATTTGTTCCTCAAGTGTGCCGGAGCCTTATAGAAAAAATGTTAGCACGATTAACCACAGTCCTGTTTTGCACCGTCGCGCCTGTAGCGCTGTTTGCACAGTCCGTTGAACTGCGATCCTCAGATGAATTTATTAGCGTTGCAGGGGAAATCGTCGGTTTCAATGGCGTCATGGTGCGTGTCCAGACGAACGTAGGCCAAGTGAGTGTGCCCGCCTCTGAAGTGATCTGTTATGGGGCTGGCTGCAACGAAATTATCGCATCAAACGATTTTGGCCTCACGGCTTCTGCGTTCGAAGGCGTCGTCACGGCCGAGGTAGCCGAACAATCGGGCACGCAAGATGATCTGACTGTCGGTTTCGGGTCGCCCATTTATGGGACGTTGTATCGTACTGTGACAGGCGCATACGCCGTGACCAGCGCATCGTCCACAAATGTTGAGCTAACCGCCGTGGGTGAGTTGACCCTTCAAGACGAGGCGACAGGTCAAAGTGCGTCGCTCACCTTGTCTGCCCCAGATACGGTTGCGGACATTGAGGTAGGTGCCGTCTCGTTGAATGGGACCGCCCCGTCTTTTTATTCCAACCCCAACAGTTGGGCAACCGGCACGAACCTGACGCATCAATTGCTGGGCTTGAATTCCTTTTCAGTTGTCGTTGCACCGAATGCCAGCATTACGGAAATCTCGATCAGTGATTTGGCGCGGATTTTTGCAGGCGAAGTGACGAATTGGTCTCAAATCGGCGGCGCTGATGTGAATATCCTGCCTCTGCAGTTGCCACCGAATTCGGTGGCGGGCGCAGAATTGATGAAGCTTGTGATGGAGCCTGCAGGCAAAGAGGTTGCTGGCAACGTCCTGACGATGTCGGACGAAGCAGGTGTTGCCGCGTCGATCAGCCAGTTTCCGGGCAGTGTGAGTGTGATTAGCACGGCAAGTGCCAATGGAGAGTACGTGGTAGATGTTACAGGGTCCTGTGGCATTGCCGTTGCGCCCACAAACTTCAACATCATCTCGGGCGATTATCCGTTGATCCGTCCGGCAATGGCTTCGTCTGGTGCCGCGCCGCGCACACCACTGATTGCCGATGTGTTTGATTTTGCCGCAGGGGATGTCGCCCAAGGGCTTGTTGCCAACGAAGGCTTTGTGAATTTTAGTGCCATCACCCAAGATCCGGCAAAGAAAAATGCCCGTCTGAGCAGCCTCCTTGAAGCGACACTTGATGATGCACAGCGTGTTGCTGCGGCCCAAAAGTTCCAAGTCCTGTTTGATGCTGACCGGTTGTCGACAACGATGTCCGGTGGTCCGGCGAGTGGCCCCGAAGGGGCGTGGAACCGCGCGATGATGATTGACCTCATCGAAATGCTGGAAAAGGCACCTGAAAAGGGACGCGAGATTATTTTCGTTGGATACGGTGCAAGTGCTGCGGGTAGCGCACAAGCAATTGCAATCTCGGCAGCGACAGCCGCGCAGTTCAAAGCGCTGTTTGAAAATGTTGCTGCGTCAACGATTGCTTCGGGAAATTACACAGTAACGTCTTATGGTTTTGGGAATGTGCTGCCATCGACATGTATTGATGGGCAGGTCCCAGGCTCTGAATATACGCGTGTCGAGGTTTGGATCCGCTAAGCTAGGGCGAAACTAAAAAGTTTAAAGAATGCGCTGTCTGACAGCGCATTCTGTGTTTCTACGGCACGGCAATGCGCGGCATTTGATCCTGTCGAACCTAGCCGAAGTGTTTGCTGCTATTGATAATCAAATGGCGTGATATCGCTTAACAGCACATCACATGCTGTTGTATCGCCTATCCAAAGGGTGCATTTCGACACCCAGACACATAGGTAAGACACATGAGCAAACGTATCCTATCCCTTATCGCCGCAGTGGCCCTCACGCTTTTCGCGGGTGCTGCAGCTGCACAGCAACTCAGCCTTTCGCAGATCTCGGCCTATCTGAACCAGCTTCAAACAGCGCAAGGCGGGTTTACCCAGATCAACGCTGACGGCACACTCAGCACTGGGCAAATCTTTATCAAACGTCCGGGCCGCATTCGTTTCGAGTATAATGCACCTTCGGAATCAATGGTTTTGGCCAGTGGCGGTCAGCTTGCGATTTTTGACGCGCGTTCCAATACGGGGCCAGACCGGTATCCGTTGAACCAGACGCCCCTTAGCATCATCCTGCAACCCAATGTTGATCTTGGGCGAGAAAGCATGGTGACGAATGTTGCCACTGACGGGACAACTACCACTGTCACAGCACAAGATCCTGACAACCCGAACTATGGCAGCATTCAAATGGTGTTCACGGCGAACCCGATTGAATTGCGCCAATGGATTGTCACAGATGATCTGGGGACAGAGACAACCGTGATCCTGAATGATCTCATCTCAGGCGGTGTCATCCGCGATATCCTGTTCAACATTCAGGCCGAAATGCGCAATCGTTCGAACTAGATCATAGCCAAGCAGATAAAAGGCGGCCCACTCGGAGCCGCCTTTTTTATCTTCTTCGGCAGGACCGCAGCTGCTGATCATACATCACGGCGCGGGCCTCGACCTCACCTGCGATGCGGACCAGCCAGCTTTTGGACCGCCACGTGCCACGCTTAAACCCTGTGCGCCCATCATGATAAGCAAGATATTGATTGCGCGTGTCGTTGATTGGCACGCCGGTCTCTGCAACGGTTTGGACCATATACCAGCCCATGAAGTCGGTAGCGTCATTGATATCATCGCGTCGCGCACGACGACCACCAGGACCGTCTTGATACTCTTCCCACGTGCCATCCAGGGCCTGACTATATCCAAAAGCGGATGACTGCCGACCGACAGGGATCACACCCAGCGCATAACGATGGGGCGTGCGGTTGTTGCCGATAAATTTGCTTTCTTGATAGATGATCGCCATCAGCGAAGGTACAGGCACGCCGTATTTGCGTTCAACCGCACGGAATGCGGATAGGTATTCGGGGCGCTCGGACACGATACTACATGCATCATCAAGGTTCCGCGGGGCCGAGTTATAACTCGCGCTACCGCTGCAACTTGCCAGAAGCATCACACATGCCATTGCGCGAAAGAAACTGCTCATCTGCCTCTCGCTTATCATTATTTTTTTCTAGCTTAGCGTGTTGCGGGCGGTCTGTGAATCCCTCAAGCGTGCCAATCAGATCACAATTGCGAGGATAAGCGGAAGAACGAGCACTGAAAGAAGCGTTGAAGCCACAACAAGGCCTGCAACAGGCTGTGCATCTGCTCCGTATTTCTCAGCCAAAAGGTAAGACGTGACCGCAACGGGCGTCGCCACCTGCAAGATCAGGACGCCTGCCGCTACCGGATCAAGGCCAAACCAGTGGGCCGCGGCCCAGCCCGCCGCAGTACAGATCGTGACTTTCACCACAGACAAGATGACTGCTTGCCCCATCGCCTTTGTTTGTAGGCGCGCCACCGCGACCCCAAGCGTAATCAGCATCATGGGAATTGCCATCTGACCGATCAACTCGATCGCGTTCGTCAGGAATTCAGGTGTTTTCCAGCCCTGCCATAAGAACAGCGCGCCCAGTAAAGTCGCCCCGACCAGCGGTTCTTGAATAACACGTTTCAGCGATCCTGCGCCCGCGACCATCCAAATGCCGATTGTGAACGACAAGATCGCCATGACTGCGAAAACAACGACTGCATATCCCAAACCAACTTCACCAAAGGCAAAGAGGGCGAGTGGTAAACCCAAGTTTCCAGTATTGCCGAAGATCAATGGAGCCAGATATGTTTGACTATCCAGTTTGGCCAGTTTCACCAGCACAAAAAATCCAATAATAACAAGGCCATAAGCTACAAATGACGCCAGGGTAAGTGCTGCAACCGCTTCTGGTGCGACCTCGATGTTCATCAATGCGACGAAGATCAGACAGGGCACCGCCAGCGTCATTGCCATGCGGGTCACAAATTCGACCCGATATTCAAACCCCAGTTTGACCCAGACAAATCCAACAGCGGCCAAAAGAAAGACCGGTGCCGTAATATTCAGGACTGTCAGGGCCAGGTTCACAAACTGTTTCCTTTAATTATTGGCCGCAAGCGTGGACTTTGCGGTTGCAGCAGACATATATTGCCTGTGAGTAGGAAGACCATGTTCAAAACGCGCGCAAAATATCATCTCGGGCAGATTGTCCGCCATCGCAAGCACCCTTTCCGGGGTGTCGTCTTTGACGTGGACGCCATGTTTTCCAATACGGATGAGTGGTACAATGCCATTCCAGAAGACAGCCGACCCAAAAAGGACCAACCGTTCTATCATCTTTTGGCAGAGAACGATCAAAGCTTTTATGTGGCTTATGTCTCTGAACAGAACCTTGTCGCGGATTATTCTGGTGAGCCAGTTGATCACCCAGATTTGGATGATCTTTTTGGCCCGTTCGAGGATGGTCTGTATCCTTTGCAGGTCCAGCTAAACTAGCCGTCGAACGCGACGGCCTCTTGCCGCAGCGTACCCAAACCTTCGATTTCTGCGGTCACGACATCGCCTGCTTTGAGGAAGCGTGGAGGCTTGTGGCCGAAGCCAACACCGGGTGGTGTCCCTGTCAGGATCAGGTCGCCGGGATGTAGGGTCACAAACTGACTGACATGTGCCACGATCTGCGCAACTGAAAAGATCATAGTTTTGGTTGATCCGCTTTGCATCTGCTCGCCGTTGACTTCTAGCGACATCGATAGATTCTGGACGTCCGCAACCTCGTCCTTGGTCGCAAGATAGGGGCCTGTTGGGGCAAAGCTGTCGGCAGATTTGCCCTTCACCCACTGGCCGCCAAAGTCCATCTGGAACGACCGCTCTGTGACGTCATTGCCCACAAAATATCCAGCGACATGATCCAGCGCGTTCTCTTTGGTCACATGCTGCGCGCGACTGCCGATGGCGATGCCAAGTTCAAGCTCCCAATCGGTCTTGGTCGACCCCTTTGGAAGCACAATCGGGTCACTTGCGCCCGTGATGTCGCAGGCTTTCATGAAAAGAATTGGGTGATCCGGGATCGCCATATCCAATTCTTGCGCATGGTCATAGTAGTTCAACCCGATGCAGAACACGCGCCGCACATTGCTCAGGAAAGGGGCCGGGGTGCCGGTAATGATCGGGCATGTATCCAGATTGACAGCTGCGAGTTTGCTTAGAGCAGCAGGGGAAATCTCAGCTGTCGTCACATCTGCAATGTGCCCCGATAGATCGCGCAATGCACCACTGGCGTCGACCGCTGCAGGTTTGACGCCATCTGCTGTTTTGATCCGGCAAAGTTTCATTGGTCTGCTCCTTCTTGCTTGGCCACGTCATAGCCTCGGACGCGTCCGCATACCAGAGGGGTGGTCAACGCGGCTTGTCATGTTACATCACTTTTTAGTATCGAAAGGATGCCCGAATGCTTGTTGTCGTTTCCCCCGCCAAATCGCTTGATATGGAGCCGGTTGATGTGCCTGCCACCGCGCCTGATTTTCAGGATGATGCGGTTCGCCTATCCAAGACAGCCAAGAACCTGACCCTGAAAGAACTCAAAGGCCTGATGAGCATTTCTGATGATCTGGCGCGTCTGAACCGTGATCGGTTCAATGCCTTCTCGGCAGAGCCGGATGCGGCTGCCACGAAACCAGCAGCATTGGCGTTTAATGGGGATACCTATCAAGGCTTAGAAGCTAAGACGCTGACCGAGGATGATCTGGGGTGGGCACAGGATCATTTGCGCATCCTGTCGGGCCTTTATGGCCTGTTGCGTCCGCTCGATGCCATTCAGCCTTACCGGCTTGAAATGGGTAGTCGCTTGAAAACCCGACGTGGCAAATCGCTCTACGACTACTGGGGCGACACGATTGCCAAGGCTCTGAATGCGCAGGCTGACGCGGTGGGCACTGACACTCTGATCAACTGCGCCAGTCAGGAATATTTTGGCGCCGCCGACCGCAAGGCGCTTAAGCTTCGCGTCATCACGCCGGTCTTTATGGAAATCAAAGACGACAAACCGCGTATTGTCAGCTTCTTCGCCAAACGCGCCCGCGGCGCGATGGCCCGCTTCGTGGTTGAAAACCGCGTCACAGAAGCGGATGGGATTAAAGACTTTGCCACAGGCGGCTATGCATTTGATCCCGACCTGTCCGAATGCGATAAATGGGTCTTCCTCCGCGATTACCCGACCTGATGGGTTTGCAAGTCGCCATCATCGGGCATGGTGCGATTGCGCAATATGTGCGGGCCAAGCTGTCGGCACTGAAGATCATTGAGGTCGCCGAAATCGTACGCCCGGGTAAAGAAGCGCGCGGTGATGAGAGACCACCACGCATTTCCGATCTGAACGATCTGCCCACGCGCCCTGATCTGGTGATCGATTGCGGCGGGCATCAGGCCTTTGCTGCGCATGGCCCGGTCGCTTTGGCAATGGGCATTGATGTGATGACGGTGTCATTGGGGGCCTTGGCCAGCCCGCAGATCGAAAAATCCTTGCAAGATGCAGCTGTGAGCGGTGGCGCGCGTCTGCAACTGCTCAGTGGTGCAATTGGCGGGCTTGATGCGTTGTGCAGCGCGCAAGTGGGCGGGGTCTCTAAGGTGAACTATACAGGGCGCAAACCGCCGAACGGCTGGCGGGGATCACTGGCAGAAACCACGATTGATCTAGATCGCATCAGCGCACCCACCACTCATTTCACTGGAACAGCCCGAGAGGCCGCGCTCGCCTATCCCAAGAACGCCAATGTCGCGGCCGCTGTCGCCTTTGCGGGGATCGGGTTGGATGACACGCAGGTGCAGTTAATCGCAGACCCAACGGTGACCGAGAACATTCACGAGGTCGCGGTCACGGGTGACTTTGGGTCTTTTCATTTCCAGATTGCAGGAAAGGGCCTGCCCGGAAATCCGCGCAGTTCCGCACTGGCGGCGATGAGCATCGTTGCAGCACTCGCCGAGCGGCAAAAGCAAATCGGGTTCTAGAAGTCCGCCGCGATCCGCATGTTACGTAAAGGGCGGACAGCTTTGATCGAGGCTTCATAGAGCGGATGCGCTTTATAGGCGGCAAGCGCCTCTGAGCTGTCAAACTCGGCATAGACAATCACATCCACTTCGGATGAGAGCGCATCGCTTTGGTTATTCTGGCGTACCTCAAAGGCACTGCTGTGCGGAATGCCAGAGAGTAGTTCCAAGCCTTCCACAATTGCGGGAATATCGGCCTTGTCTTTGGCACTGAAGAAAACAACATGGCGAATGATGGGGCGTGCGGTCACGGCAAAGCGTCTCAATTAATGCAGTTAGCCGTTACAAACATGACGTCCCGCCAACTACAAGAGCCTGCCCTGCGTTAAATCCGCTCAATCGCCAGCGCGATCCCTTGGCCACCGCCGATACACATGGTGATCAGGGCGCGTTTGCCGCCGATCCGTTCCAACTCATACATTGCCTTGACAGTAATGATTGCACCGGTTGCACCCACAGGGTGGCCCAGTGCAATCGCGCCACCATTTGGGTTCACGCGGGAAGGATCGAAGCCAAGTTCCTTGGACACGGCGAGGGCTTGGGATGCGAAGGCTTCGTTTGATTCAATGACGTCAAAGTCACCCACGGTCAGCTTCGTTTTCACCAGCAGGTTGGCGACCGCTGGAATTGGGCCAATGCCCATCACCTCTGGCCGGACACCGGCGTGGGCATAGCCCAGAATACGGAATTTCGGCTTCAGACCTGCGGTTTCCGCAGCCTCTGCCGTGGCCAGCACAATTGCTGCCGCACCATCATTCAGGCCCGATGCATTGCCCGCTGTAACCGACCCGTCTTTTTGGAAGACAGGGCGCAGGCCCGAGAGCGCCTCCAACGTTGTTGCTTTCGGGTGTTCGTCGGTGACGAAATCCACCATGTCACGCCGCTGCTTCACAGGCACAGGCGTGATTTGGCTGTCAAAGTATCCAGCTGCAATCGCTGCTGCAGCCCGTTCCTGACTTTGCAGCGCAAAGGCATCCTGATCAGCACGGCTGATGTCATGCTCGCCCGCGACATTCTCGGCCGTCACACCCATATGCCCTGTTCCGAAGGGGCAATTCAGCGCACCCAGCATCATATCTCGCGTCCGGATATCGCCCATTTTGGCACCCCAGCGCTGATCCGAGATGATATAGGGTGACCGGCTCATGTTTTCGGAACCTCCGGCAAGGCCAAAGTCTGCGTCCCCGAGCATCAGTGACTGCGCCACCGACATGATGGCCTGCACACCAGACCCGCAAAGGCGGTTGACGTTCATTGCTGGCGTCGTGTCGGGAATGCCCGCGTTAATTGCGGCAACACGGCTGACATACATATCTTTGGGTTCTGTATTGATGACGTGGCCAATCGCGACATGGCCAATTTGGCCCCCGTCCACGCCCGACCGTTCAAGTGCGGCCTTGGCAGCTATCGTTCCCAATTCAATCGGAGACGTCCCGGCAAGTGACCCACCAAATGCGCCAATTGCAGTGCGTGCGCCGCCCAAAATAACGATATCAATCATGTTAGTCCTCTTTCCTTGCGTTGCATTGATGCTAACCGAGCGTGCAGAGAATTACATCGAAACGTCGCGGCAAACCTTGAAAATGATGAAGTTCCCCCTGGATAGTATACCATCGTATACATTTTAGGGAGGGCGCATGCTTCAAGACCTCACTGGGGGCAATCCTTACGTGGTTGTTGCTGTTTTTGTGGCCGTTGTCTGGGTGCTTGTGGGCTATGGCGGCGGGATCAATCGGAATGGCAAAGACTAAATGATCGTCGGATTGAACCATATCCAACTCGCTACGCCCTCAGGGTCAGAAGGCGCAATGCGTCGTTTCTATTGCGATGTCTTAGGATGCGTTGAAATTCCTAAACCTGCGCCTTTGCAGGGCCGTGGCGGTTTTTGGGTACAAGCCGGAGAGACGGCGTTCCACTTTGGTATTGATCGCGGCTTTCACCCAGCCACTAAGGCGCATCCTGCATTTATGGTAAGTGATATCCATGCGCTGGCCTGCGATCTTGCGAATGCGGGAACTGGTGTAAGATGGGATACGGCTTTGCGATCGGTCACGCGTTTCTTTACATTTGATCCTGTCGGCAACCGTATCGAAATTATCGCCTCTTCCTGATGTTAAACCTACGTCCTCCTCTCCTTGCGCTTGAATCGGCTTCGGCCCTGCTCATCTTCCTTTTGGTGATTTTTTGGCTTTACCGCAGCCACAGGCAGCGCGAACAAGATGAGAATGGAGAAGACCCGCGACCAAAACGCATACTGCGTGGTGCGGGCATGGATTTTAGCGCTGGCCGTGATGCGGCACAAAAAGGAGGACGTTTCCAGCAGGTCTTTATCCCGATGGAACCAGACGAAGAAGAAGCATTGCGCGCGTTCTACCTTCAAGAGCTTGGTCTGACAGAAATGCGCCCACCCAATTATCCCAAAGACCTTGATGGATTCTGGGCCGTTAGTGGCACGCGGCAAATCTACTTTGGCACCCAGCCCAGCTTTTCTTTCGATACCTCAGCTTTGCCATCTTTTCCGGTGTCCAAACTGGATCAGGTCGCAGATCAACTTGCCAAAGTGGGCTATGAAACCGCATGGGACCGCAGCATTCCATATGTCCAACGTTTGGTCGTGACGGACCCGGCAGGGACCCAAATCGCACTGATTGGTGCTTAATCGACGAGACGAGCGTTTCCTTATCGGCCTGCCGTGTTACCTGTGGCCAAAGAAACGAGAAAACATGCTGCTGACCGTACAAAATATACACAAAACTTACCACACCGCCGATGGTCCGTTCGAGGTGCTGCGCGGTATTGATTTGACCTTGCAAGCGGGTGAAACGCTCGCGCTCACAGGCGAGTCTGGTAGCGGCAAGAGTACGTTGCTGCATTTGATTGGCGGGTTGGATACGCCTGATCAAGGGCAGATATTTCTCCAAGACCGCGATATCGCGGCCCTTGATGATAACGGACGCGCTGCCTTGCGGCGTGGCACCGTCGGTGTTGTGTTTCAGCAGTTTAATCTGATCCCAAGCCTGCGTGTGGCAGAAAACATCGCATTCCAAGCGCGCTTGGCCGACCGCCATGATGCTGAGTGGGCCGCGACGCTGGCGGCGCGGATGGGACTGACAGAGCATCTTAACAAATATCCCGAACAGCTATCTGGTGGACAACAACAGCGTGTTGCCATCGCGCGGACACTGGCCCCGAAACCACGTCTGGTCTTGGCAGATGAACCAACGGGAAATCTGGATGAGGCAACGGCGGCGGTCGTTCTTGATCTGATGCTCGAACTTGTCTCAGAGACAGGCGCCGGTCTGCTGATGGTCACCCATTCGGATGATCTGGCAGGTCGCATGTCGCGCCGTTTGCACCTGCGTGCAGGGCAGGTCGCATGACACGCGCGACCTTGCAGGCGCTCCTGTCGCATTGGTGGCGCAATCCCTTGCAGCTTTTCACACTTCTAGCAGGGCTGGCTCTGGCGACGGCGCTTTGGTCTGGCGTTCAGGCCGTGAATGCAGAGGCGCGTGCCAGCTATGACGCGGCCGCCGCGACCTTGGGTGAGGGACAGTATGATCGGCTAGTGCGCCGTGACGGGCAACCAATGGCGCAAGAGACCTACATCAACCTGCGCCGTGCTGGATGGTTGGTCAGCCCCGTTGTGCAGGGGCGTTTGGACGGAGTGCGAATTGTCGGGATTGAACCGCTGACCGCGCCCGGCGGCCTCGGGCCAGTTGCCCCGCAAGAAGGCGCCGATATTACAGCCTTTCTGTCAGGCGATGGCCAGCTTTTTGCAAATGCGGAAACGGCGCAGGACCTGCCCGATCTGAGCGTTATCATCACGCCAGAGGCCGCGCCGGGCACAGCCGTCACCGATATCGGTGTTGCACAGCGATTGTTAGATAAATCGGGCCAAATCGACAGCCTGATCGTTTTGCCAAATCAGCCAAGAGGGCGCGATGAGCTTGCAGCGATTGCCCCAGACCTGTCCTTGCAGCCAGCCCAAGGCGGCAGTGATATTGGGCGGCTAACGGATAGCTTTCACCTCAATTTGACAGCGTTTGGTCTTTTGTCATTCGCGGTTGGTATCTTCATTGTGAACGGTGCAATTGGTCTGGCGTTTGAGCAGCGCCGCCCCGTCGTGCGGACCCTGCGCGCGCTGGGCTTACCGCTGCGCCAATTGATCCTTCTGATGGGCGCAGAGCTGATGATTTTCGCCCTTGTCGCTGGCGTGATCGGTGTGGCGCTGGGCTATGTCATCGCGGCCATCCTTTTGCCAGATGTCGCTGCAACTTTGCGCGGCCTTTACGGGGCAGACGTGTCCGGCACCCTGCAATTGCGCCCGTCATGGTGGTTGTCCGGACTGGCCATCGCACTGGGCGGGACCGCAATCGCGGCGGGTAGTGCGCTTTATCAGATGGCGAAGATGCCACTGCTTACCGCGGCACAGCCGCGTGCTTTGGCCAAGGCGGCAGGGCGTCGGGCAGTGATCCAAGGGATCGCCGCTGGGCTGTTGCTGACAGTGGCTTTGGTAATGATGTTTATCGCTGACGGATTGATCGGCGGTTTCACATTGCTTGCAGCGCTATTGATTGGTGCAGCACTCGCGCTGCCACTCATTCTGGACCGTTTTCTTGCGGCATGCAGCAAGGCCGCAAAATCAGTTACAGCACAATGGTTTTGGGCCGATACGCGCCAGCAGTTGCCGGGCTTGTCGCTTGCCTTGATGGCACTGCTATTGGCTATGTCCGCGAATGTGGGCGTGTCGACAATGGTGTCGAGCTTCCGGCTGACCTTCACCGATTTTCTTGACCAGCGCTTGTCCTCTGAACTCTACGTCCGGACAGAGGATGAGGCGCAGTCAGCTGCTTTGGTCGCGTTTGCACAGACGCGCACGGACATCATTCTGCCGATACAAAACGCCGATACCCAAATCGCAGGACAACCGACTGAGGTTTACGGCGCACGTGACCATGCGACCTACCGAGACAACTGGGTATTCTTGCAGCAAAGTGAACGGCCTTGGGACAGCACCTTTGGTGGTGACACTGTGTTGATCAACGAACAGTTGTCGCGCCGCGCGGGGTTGAATGTGGGGGACGAGGTTGTCTTGCAAGGGCGAGCCTTTGCCATCGCAGGTGTCTACGGCGACTATGGCAACCCCATTGGTCAGGCGGTGATTGGCGAAGGCGTTTTTGGCACGCTCTATCCCGCAATCGTCCCCCGCAACTTTGGTCTGCGGATGGACCCCGCGTTGGTTTCAGGCTTCGTCGCTGACTTGGAGGCAGTGACCGGCATTCCTGCCACGCAATCTGTCAATCAGGCTGGGATCAAGTCGATCTCGTTGGCGATTTTTGAGCGAACGTTCACTGTCACAACGGCCTTGAATATTCTCACACTTGCCGTGGCTGGCTTTGCCATTTTGATGAGCCTTCTGACGTTGGCCACCATGCGTGTTACGCAGCTGGCCCCTGCTTGGGCGATGGGGATGACACGTGGCCAAATTGGCAGGCTGGAACTGTTGAGGGCGGTGATGTTGGCGGTGCTGACGGCGGTCGTGGCTTTGCCGCTTGGCTTGGCTCTGGCGTGGGCGTTGTTGGCCGTGGTCAATGTGGCGGCCTTTGGATGGCAGTTGCCGATGTATCTGTTTCCGATGGATTATGCCCGTCTAGGCCTTTTTGCGCTGCTGGCAGCTGCACTTGCCGCACTTTGGCCTTCGCGTCGCTTGGCGCGGACCCCGCCGGCGGACTTGTTAAAGGTGTTTTCCAATGAGCGTTAGAGCATGCCTGTTTGCCCTGCTGCTGCCGATGTCGGCATTCGCTCAAGGCTTTGCCGGTCTTGGCAGCGACGCCGAAGGTTTTTCTGTGCCTCAGCCTAACCCGCAGTTCGACTTTCCGGCCGATCACGGGGCGCATCCGGATTACCGGATTGAATGGTGGTATTTGACGGCGAACCTGACAGCGCAAGACGGCACGCCTTATGGATTGCAATGGACGCTCTTTCGATCCGCCCTTGCGCCAGAGGAAGGCGCAGGCTGGACCGCTCCGCAATTGTGGCTGGGGCATGCGGCGGTAACGACGCCGGATAATCACTACGTCGGGGAAAGGCTTGCGCGGGGCGGGATCGGGCAGGCGGGGGTTACAGCTGAACCCTTTGAGGCATGGATCGACGATTGGGTCTTGCAGGGAAACTGGAATACTTTGCGCATGACGGCAAGTGCACCTGACTTTGCCTATGACATGGCGTTGACGGCGCAAGGACCGCTGATCTTTCATGGCGATGAAGGCTATTCGGTGAAATCAGCGGCAGGGCAGGCGTCTTACTATTACACGCAGCCATTCTTTGCGATCGAAGGGACGCTTCAACTGCCTGAGGGAGACATTGCGGTCACGGGAAATGCTTGGTTGGACCGCGAATGGTCCTCGCAGCCTCTTGCCGACAATCAAACAGGCTGGGACTGGTTTTCGTTGTCTTTCGATGACGGAAACAAACTGATGGGATTTCGTCTGCAACAGACCGATGGCAACAACTTTACATCAGCCACTTGGATCACGCCGGAAGGGGTTACAACGCCGTACAGCGACGGCGCTTTGATCGCGACGCCATTGGCCGTAAATGAAGAAGATGTGCCTGTGCGCTGGCGTGTAGAACTACCTGCACATGATGTTGACGTGACCGTCGCAGCCATCAATGAAAACGCGTGGATGACGACAAGCGTGCCGTATTGGGAAGGCCCTGTGACGGTCACGGGCAGTCACGGTGGTATCGGATACCTGGAGATGACAGGCTATGAATAACTGGTTTGAAACGACCGACGGAATTTGGGCGCAGGTCTGGAGCACATTGGGCTGCGGTGTTGCGGATGCCAAGCATCCTGCACGTAGGCCCACTTTCGCGACGGTATCACCAGATGGTTGGCCCGAAGCACGCACAGTCGTGTTGCGGACCATTGACCGGGATGCTGGTGCCATCACGGTGCATACTGATCTCTATTCTGATAAAATCAAAAGCCTCAAGGCGTCCCCGCGCGCAGCCCTGCATGTTTGGGATCCCAAACAGGACTTGCAAATCAGGGTGCAGGCGGAGGTTTCGATTAGCTCCGGTGCCCAGACCCGCGCATTGTGGGATAAGATACCGGACCATGCGCAGCAATCTTACGGCGTCACCCCGCCACCGGGAACGGCTATCGAAACCGCGCTCGATTATGTCAAAGACCCCGATCCGGATACGTTTGCCGTTTTGATCTGCACCGTTGCGACCATCGATGTGGTCCACTTAGGGACCGATCACCGCCGTGTCAGTTTCTCACGTACCAGTCATTGGCAAGGACAGTGGCTTTCCCCCTGATCCGGCACCCGTTACAACGATCCCATGAATAGTTTACCCCTCACCCGTGACCTTGTGCTGATTGGCGGCGGACATACCCATGCGCTGGTGCTGCGCAGTTGGGGCATGAACCCGCTGCCGGGAGTGCGGCTGACCGTAATCAACCCCGGTCCTACGGCGCCTTATTCGGGCATGCTGCCCGGGTTTGTTGCAGGGCATTATACGCGTGATGAATTGGACATTGATCTGGTAAAGCTGGCGCGTTTTGCCGGTGCGCGCATGATCAATGGGTACGCCACCGGCATTGATAAAGATGCACGAACCATCGCCGTCGCAGGCCGCCCGCCCATCGCTTATGATGTTGCTGCGGTTGATGTTGGGATCACTTCGGCGATGCCAGACCTGCCAGGGTTCACGACACATGCGATCCCAGCCAAACCACTAGGCGCTTTCGCCAGCCGATGGGACGCGTTTCGTGCGCAAGCAGACGCGCCACAAATCGCGATCATCGGTGGTGGTGTTGCAGGGGCCGAGCTTGCGATGGCGATGGCCCATGCATTGCAGGACAAGACCCCGACGGTCCGCCTGATCGACCAGAGCCGTGTTTTGACGGCGCTTGGTTATAAAGCGCGGCAAAAGATGCTGGCAGCGCTGACCGCCAGCAATGTCGAGATTGTCGAAGACACGGAAGTGACCGAGATATTTGCCGAAGGCATCGTGCTGCGGGATGGCCGCACGATCCGCAGTGATTTCACAACAGGAGCGGCGGGGGCCAAACCGCACGATTGGATTGCACAAATAGGTCTGGATCTGCACGAGGGTTTCATCACCGTTGGCGCAAACCTGCAATCTAGCGCACCCGAGATCTTCGCGGTCGGCGATTGTGCACACCTCAGCCATGATCCGCGTCCCAAGGCGGGCGTCTATGCGGTGCGCGAGGCACCGGTCCTTTTTGATAATCTGCGCGCGGCGTTGTCTGGTGGCACTTTGCGCCCCTACAAGCCGCAACGCGATTATCTGAAACTCATCTCGCTGGGTGAAAAATCCGCGCTTGCAGAGAAGTTTGGTACAGCGCGCGAGGGGCCACTTTTGTGGAAACTCAAAGACTATATCGACCGCAAATTCATGGATCAGTTTGACACGCTGCAACCGATGGCCGCGCCAAAGCTGCCGCGCACCACAGCGCTAGGTTTGAAAGAGGCCTTGGGCGACAAGCCTATGTGCGGCGGTTGCGGTGCCAAAGTGGGCCGTGCAGCATTGCAAAACGTCCTGACCGATCACTTTGGCGATGACGCGGCAGAGGTGCAACCGGGACAAGTGATGAGCACGGATCATCTGCGCGCCTTGACCCATGATCCCGTGCTGATGACGCGGATTGCGGCCGTGCATGCCTTGGGCGACATTTGGGCGATGGCGGCAAAGCCACAGGCGGCGACCGCCAGTCTGATTTTGCCGCGCATGTCTGCAGAGCTCCAAGAACGCACGATGGCGGAAATCATGATAACGGCGGCAGAGGTCTTTGCCAAAGCAGGGGCCAAAATTATTGGCGGGCATTCCTCGTTGGGGGATGAGCTGACCATCGGGTTTACCGTCACTGGCCTGACTAAATCGCCAATCACACTGTCCGGGGCCAAGCCGGGCGATAAGCTGATCATCACCAAACCTATCGGCAGTGGTACGATCATGGCAGCAGAGATGGCAGGCAAAGCAAAGGGGGCGGATGTCATCGCCTGCCTTGATTTGATGGTCCAAGATCAGGCGAAAGCATCTCAGATTCTGGGCAAAGCGCATGCGATGACGGATATTACGGGTTTTGGACTGGCCGGACACTTGCGCGGGATATGCGATGCTTCCGGCGTTGGGGCTGAGCTGGCATCGGACGCGATCACCTTGATGCAAGGCGCGCTAGAGCTCTCGGTGTCCGGCATCCGTTCGTCGCTCTTTGAGGACAATCGGATTGGGGCAGGGGCGATCAACGGACCGAACCTTGATCTCCTTTTTGATCCGCAGACAGCGGGTGGTTTGCTAGCGGCTGTGCCTGCGAAATCGGTTGATGCCGCGCTCAAGAAATTGCGTGAAGCTGGCTATGATGCTGCAATGATCGGCGAGATCACCGAAGGATCAGAGATCAAAACGCGTTAACTGCTGCCGCAATCCCGTCAGCCGCGCTTTCTTGGCCAACCTCATCCAACGTCTCAGCCAAAACTTCTGCCAAGACCTCACGTTCATCAACGCGGCGTGATTTGGCATAAGACGGGTCATAGTGGTCAACCATCAGTGCGTGCGACAGATCAACCAGAGCGCCCTCCTGCGAGAGAGAAATCCAGCGGTCTACGATTGCATGGCCGCGCAAACGGCGCAAAGGATCAAGCTTCTGGGCGACAACCTTTGGGTTCTCGATGACCTCGCGATAAGCCTTTGCAAGATAAGCGGCACGCGCCGCCTGAGGCGCTTGGATTATGATGCGCGGTGCTGCCAGCATCGCCGCCCAAACAGATGCCGGGATCGCAATTTGCCCAACCTTGCTGCTTTCGGCTTCAACGACAACGGGGCGGGAGGGGTCCAGTTTACTCAGCGCTACGGCAAGGGAAGTTTCAAAAGCTTTCTGTGATGGCTGGCCGCCAGGCATACCGCCTAACAGTGATCCGCGATGCGCAGCCAGACCTTCCAGATCAATAACCTGCAAACCGCGCGCAGTAAGGCGCGGCAGAATCTCGGTTTTGGCAGTGCCAGTGTAACCATCAAGCAGAATAAAACGATGCGCCAAAGGATCATCGTAAAGACTCGTCTTCACCAGATGTCGAAATGAAGTGTAGCCGCCTTTGACAGTATCCGCCCGCCAGCCAATTTCGGACAGCAAGGTGGAAAATACACCTGACCGTTGCCCACCACGCCAGCAATAGACCAAAGGACGCCATGCGCCGTCCTTGCCCATCAGCGGGCCGTCAATATGGTCAGCCACATTGCGGATCACCATACCAGCGCCGATCTTGCGCCCGTCAAAGGCGCTGATCTGTTTGTAGATCGTGCCGACCTCGTGGCGCTGCTCATTGGACAGGGCGGGCAGGTTTATCGCGCCGGGGATGTGATCTTCGGCAAACTCAGCAGGCGAGCGCACGTCGATCAAGGTGTCAAACCCGTGGTCAAAGATCGCATCAAGGCTTGTGAATTCAATCGGCATTGCAACGGTCTACGGTACTTCAGGCGTCGGCAAAAGGGTGAAAACCCATTGCGAGCCTTTGCGCAGCGCCTTAGCGTGTGATCATGATTTTTGAAGACCTGCACCTGATTACCCGCTGGACGCAAGTTGTGCAGTTGCGTGACAATAATTTGCTGACGCCAGCGGAATTGGTCTTGTTGGAAAATGCGCAAGCAGGGACCACTGCGCAGATCAGCCTGATGGTACCCAACCTCAAATCACCCCACGTGCTGATTAGAGCCGCGCTTTTGCGGTATCTGATCTTGGGAGGCTGTCAGGATTTCCGGACACAGCCCTCAGGTATTACCGTCAACGGGGCATGGATCGGCGGCAAGCTTGATCTGAGCTTTACGGCGGCGCGGGGCCCTGTCGACTTTTTCAACTGTCACTTCGCGGACCGCCCGCAGATGGTGCAATTGCAAACGGATGGCTTGGCCTTGGTTGGCTGCACGCTGGCCGACGGCATCAACGCAGCTCGCATCCAGATTAGCGGTAACCTGACCCTCAATGGCAGCCGCATTGACGGCAAAGTCTCGCTCTCTGGCTGCGATATCAAGGGGCATTTGTCTTGTACGCAAGCCACGTTGCGCCACCCCGAAGGCTCGGCTTTCAAGGCGCAAGGCATGAAGGTTGCCAGCAGCGTCCTGCTGGAAGGCACGACTGCCACAGGGCAAGTCAGCTTGTTGGGCGCACAGATAGGTGGGCAGTTGGTCGCCATAGGTGTGGCGTTCCATAATCCCCAAGGTCATGCGCTTAACGCACAGAGTATCCAAGTCCGGGGCGATGCTTTCTTGCGTTACGCCGCAACGGATGGTGAAGTCAGCTTTATGGGGGCGGAGATTAATGGCGTGCTGGATTGCACCCATGCTACGATGCGAAATTCCGAAGGTGAGGCGCTGAATGCGCAACGCTTGGTTGTGCGTGAAGGCTTCATTTGGCGACGATTAAAGGATGTGGCCGGGCGGGTTGATCTGACGTCGGCCCATGTGGGCGATCTTTGGGATGATCCAGAAAGCTGGGCCTTGTGCGAGGGTCTTTCGCTGAGCGGGTTCATTTATGATGTTTTGCATGGCGGGATCAATGTGCCGGATCGTTTGGCATGGCTGAAAATGGGCGCTGTGTCACGGCGGGAATTTTATCCGCAACCCTATGAACAACTGGCCAAATTGTTGCGCGATACCGGGCACCGGTCGGACGCCCGCGCGATTATGGTGGCCAAGGAGAAAGAGCAACGCAAAGCCTCGCGTGAGCGGTGGCGTCGTGAGAGGGACTGGCGCAGGTCCTTGCTAGATGCGAGCCTCATGCCGGCTGATGCACGTCAGCAGGTAATTGAGGCGCTGCGAACCCGTCGCCCGAGTGACCCGGGTGTTGCGCGATTGGCTTTGCTGCATCCAGAGGATGAAAGCGCCTTGAATGTAGGCGAATTGACGCTGCAGCTTGCGCAAAAGCAGTTCCGGGACGAACAGCGCTGGTTTGGTATTCGTGTGGGATGGCGCAACACCGGCAGCCTGATTGCAGATCGGGTTTTCGGGCTAGTTGTTGGCTACGGGCATAAGCCCGAGCGCAGTTTTTACATGCTTCTGACGCTAGTCTTTATCGGTTGGCTCTTGGCGGATCAGTCATGGAAGGAAGGCGACTTCGCGCCGACATCTGGACCTGTGCTGATGTCGGACAGCTGGCAGGCGCTGGCCACCGATCCCAACATTCAAAACCCAGCAAAGGTGTGGTCAGACAAATTTATGTTGGCGCCAGATGGTACGCCGGTCCTGACCGCTGGGCGGGACTATGAGACGTTCAATGCAGTTTCTTATGCCGTCGATCTAGTAGTGCCGATTGTCTCACTGGGGCAAGAGGCCGCTTGGGCGCCATCGACAACGCGCGGGCCATGGGGCTGGTGGCTGTGGTGGGCGCGGTGGTGGTTGATCGCATTGGGCTGGATTGTCACCGCAATTGGTGCAGCTGCGGTCACAGGGGTTATCCGGCGGGATTAAGGCGTCAGCGCCACCCGCCCTTGATCCGTCAACAGCCAGCAGTCGCGGCCTTCGAACACAGCTGGAACCAGCGGGCGATGATACCCCGCTCCGCCATCCAGATCGACCCGGTTGCCAAAATGCTGCGGATAATCGAGCGCAGTGTGCCCATGCACAATCAGTTTGCCAAAGTCTTGTGTGCTTTCAAGAAAAGGCGACCGAATCCATAATAGATCCTCGGGGTCTTGCTTTGCGATGGGAAGGCCGGGGCGCAGGCCTGCATGGACAAACAGCAGATCTTCGGTTTCGTGCCAAAGCGGCAATGCTTCAAGAAAATCCAAGTGCGTTGCTGGCACAGCGCGTTGTGCCATTTGATGTATCGCTTCTGCATCAAGGCGCCCGTCGGGGCCTTCGCCATACTCCAGTATTTCCAGCCCATTCACCTGCTCAGAAGCAAAGTGCATCACGGCTTCTACGCCGTATGAGGCAAGCGTGGTAACGCCGCCCAAGCGCGGGTTCAGCCAGTTGATCCCTGATTTGACCATTGGGTCATGCTGCAGGCCTTGCCGCACAAAACGTGTAAAGAAACGGTCATGGTTGCCCTTCAGAAACACCCAATTGCGGTTTGCGTTTCGCCCCGCGATCAGTGTGTCGATCACGGCCCGACTGTTTGGGCCGCGATCTGTGTAATCCCCCACGAACACGATTTGCGCATCCTCACCGCCGTCCGCCGCAATCAGAGCAAGCGCCTGATCGAGCATGTCTTTCTGGCCATGAATGTCGCCAATCGCGTAAATGGGGTTCATGTGGACTTCGATCAAACGTTGAATGTCAGCGGCTTAACCTGTTGGAACAACCCCGTTGCTTCCAAGGCTTTGATCGCTGGAGCAGGAACAGGCTCATCCACATACAGCAGCGCAATTGCTTCGCCCTTTGCCTCGGACCGACCAAGGGTAAAGTTCGCGATGTTAACGTTGTTGTTGCCCATGGTTGTCCCCAGTGTACCAATGATACCGGGCACGTCTTCGTTGGTTGTATAAAGCATATGCGCACCGATTTCGGCGTCGATGTTGATACCTTTGATCTGGATGAAACGTGGCTTACCATCGCTAAACACGGTGCCCGCAACAGAGCGCTCACGCTTATCAGTGACGACCGTCACTTTGACATAGCCCTCAAACGC
>Ga0115562_1000584_pt1 | contig 27463 bp, 23 predicted proteins | sample COGITO_mtgs_1105_6_FD_87200 | JGI IMG/M metagenome (GOLD analysis project Ga0115562, IMG submission 87200) | Pelagic marine microbial communities from North Sea - COGITO_mtgs_110516 | ecosystem: Environmental > Aquatic > Marine > Epipelagic | place: Germany:Helgoland, sampling site Kabeltonne...
ACCAGAACCGTTTCTTCTGACCCTTCTTACCCGCCATTTCTGCCCTCAAGATGTCCACTATCAATGGTGGACACTATCAACACACTCTATGACGCGTCAGTGCAGCCAGGCCGGACGCTTACGGTGATAACGAAATTCTTGACGAACAAATTCGTCTCTGAGGGCATTCCGCTCGTTCGAACCATGCGCAGCATTGGTCAAAGTGGGCTGGGATCCGTCGTTCGCTATATTACGCATCCATGGCAGCCAAGCCTAATTATAAATTGACGGCCAGTATTGGCGTGAAGGCCAAATTCAACTGCTTGCCAAACCGTTTTTCTTTTATGCTACAGTTAAAACTCGACCGACTGATTTGACAGCTCTCCTCCTTCTGGCACCATAACCGCATGCGCTTTACACAAGCGCACCATCAGTCCCTGAGACTGGTGTGGCCAGTCTCGCAATCCCATCCATTCTTTATCCCGTCACGGCCTTTAAGACAGATCGGCAGTTTTGCGTATCGAGAGTTTTCGGTTCATCCCTCTCCTTGAAGGGATAAGAAATGAGAACGAAGACATGGCCGAATGGATTGGCTGACAAACATGTTAAAAAGAGCAATCGTAAGACACGCAGTCAATTCTGTGCAGAAGAGAAGATCCGGATCGTTTTAGATGGCCTGCGAGGGCAGGTCACAATCTCGGAGCATTGTCGCCGCGAAGGGATTGCCGAGAGCTTGTCTTACAATTGGTCAAAGGACTGTCTGATATCAGCGCTTGTGGGTCCAAATAGCGTTATTTGATAAGAGAGTATTCTTGGCTCATCGTAACCACTGAGGAGTGGAAGATGAGACAGACAACTGGAACACGCATCACCCCTTTTTTGTTGTATAGACCGACATTGGCGACACCTAAGGTCAAGCGCCCGGCCGCCTGATACCCAACCGGCCAGTTCCCAGTTTTTTTAACCGTCCAGCGCAACATTCGGCATTCAGGGCGCTGCACAGCGGATGCATTCGGCGGCAAGCTCAGACATGACTTTGGACAGATCAAACCACTCGGCTGGCGATCAAGGGTGCCCTCCAAGATCGTCTCTTTCAGTTGGCCGGTATCGAGGTGGCGCGCGTCCTGATCATGGCGGTGATCGCTGCACGCTTGGGACCCGTCACCGTCAGGAACGTGCAATGCGCAAAGAGATTAATTGTATACAAAAACTTGACTACTGCTCACCTAACGTCAATTGATTACAACCGGCGTCTCGTCGGCACCACCAGGGAGGAATACAATGAACACGAAATTCACAGCGGCACTTGCCGCGGTGGCCATTATGGCTGCATCCACAACGGCCCTTTACGCACAAAGCCTGCGTCTTTCGCATCAGTGGTCGGACGGAGACGTACGCCACAAAGTTGCGCAGATCGTGGCAGACGAAGTTGCTGCAGCGGACGTTGGAATGGACATCCGCATTTTTCCAACGCAATCGCTGTTCAAGGCACGCGAACAGTACACACCGCTGTCACGCGGCCAGCTTGATATGACCGTCTTGCCGCTGTCCTATGCTGGTGGCCAACAGCCCGCCTACAACCTGACCCTGATGCCCGGTCTGGTCAAAAACCATGACCATGCTGCACGGTTGAACCAAAGCGCCTTTATGGAAGCCATTGAAGAGAAAATGGCCGAAGACGACGTGATGGTGCTGGTCCACGGTTACCTCGCCGGTGGCTTTGCCGGTAAAGATGGATGCATCACCAGCCCTGACGACATGCCCGGCAAGCAGACCCGCGCCGCTGGCAAGGCGTTTGAGCAGATGCTGGCAGGCGCAGGTGCGTCCATTGCATCCATGTCCTCGTCCGAGATTTACAACGCAATGCAGACGGGCGTTCTGGACGCCGCCAACACGTCATCGTCGTCTTTCGTCAGCTACCGCATCTACGAGCAGGTCGCCTGCTATACTCCTGCGGGCGAATACGCTTTGTGGTTCATGTACCAGCCACTGCTGATCAACAAATCAACCTTTGACGGACTAAGCGCTGACCAACAGCAAGCGTTGCTGGCCGGTGCCGCAAAGGCCGAAGCGTTCTACCTGGCCGAAGCCAAGAAGGAAGATAACGCCAGCCGCGAGATCTTTGAAAAGGCGGGTGTAGAGATTGCAGAGATGTCCGAAGCGGACTTCAACGCATGGCGTGCCCTCGCGCAAGAGACGTCCTACAAGGCGTTCGTCGAAGAAACGCCAGGCGGTCAGGAACTGCTTGATCTGGCGCTTGCCGTCGACTGATCCATCAATCGGGGCGGCGATTGCGCCGCCCCTTCACGTTTCAGGGTCAGGAGAACTTCGTGTCGGGTAGCCTAAACACCAATGTCGCACGCACTGGCGACAATACGTTTCTGCGGCTTGTGGCCGCAATATCAACGCTTGCTGGCTGGATTTCCGCAGCCATGATCGTCGCTGCTGTGGGGATCACCTGCCAGATGATCTTCATCCGATTTGTTATGAATGGGTCCACAGTCTGGCAGACCGAAGCGGTCATCTATCTGGTCATCGCCGCGACCCTCTTGGGATTGCCTTACGTGCAGCATTTGCGCGGGCACGTGAACGTCGACCTGATCCCAATCTGGCTGGCTCCAAAGTCGCGGTATCGCCTGTTCATCCTGACCATGACGCTCTCGATCCTGATTGTTGGGACGATGCTGTTTTATGGGTATGAATATTGGCACTTTGCGTGGGAACGCGGCTGGCGATCCGACACGGTATGGGGCGTCCGCCTGTGGATTCCGTATCTTGCGCTGCCCGTTGGCTTTGCACTTTTGGGCCTGCAACTTATCGCTGATCTGGTCGCAGTGATCTTGCGGATCGAAGACCCTTTCGGGCTTACAGCAGGTGACGGGCTCGAAGTCCGCACGTCGGGAGGTATCTGATGGATCCGCTTTTATTGGGCGCACTTGTCGCCGTCTTTACCATTCTCGTTCTGTTTTCCGGTATCTCGGTTGCCCTTGGGCTGTTGGTCGTTTCAGCGGGGTTTCTGATCGTCTTTGACGGGATGCGGTCGCTGGAACTGATGCCAGAGATCTTGTTTGGCAAGCTGAACAACTTTGCCCTGCTGTCTATTCCGATGTTTATCATCATGGGATCTTCGATTGCGTCGACGCGGGCGGGCGCGGACCTGTATGAGGCGCTGGAACGCTGGTTGACCCGCGTGCCAGGCGGCCTTGTGATTTCCAACCTTGGGGCCTGTGCGTTGTTTTCGGCAATGTCCGGGTCAAGCCCTGCGACCTGTGCGGCCATCGGCAAGATGGGAATTCCCGAGATGCGCAAACGCGGCTACCCCGATGGCGTTGCCGCGGGGTCCATTGCGGCAGGTGGTACGCTGGGTATTCTGATCCCTCCATCGGTCACAATGATCGTGTATGGTATCGCCACCGAAACCTCGATTGGCCGTCTGTTTCTTGCGGGCGTATTCCCCGGCCTTTTGCTGGTCAGCCTGTTCATGGCGTGGTCGCTCTATTCCACGTGGCGGTCTGGCAATATGGATGTGCTGTCGTCCACCACGTACACATGGCGCGAAAAGTTCGAAATCCTGCCCCGCGTTCTGCCATTCCTCGCGATCATTCTGGGCGTTCTTTATGCCATGTACGGCGGCATCGCGACGCCGTCCGAAACTGCGGCTGTGGGCGCGCTCTTGTGCCTGATGATCGCGATCGTGATCTATAAGTTGTGGAACCCCAAGGACCTTTGGGTTGTCCTGCGTGACAGCACCAAGGAGTCGGTGATGATCCTGTTCATCATCGCCGCTGCGGGCGTTTTCAGCTATATGTTGTCGTCGCTGTTCATCACGCAATCCATTGCCGCGTGGATCGGAACGCTGGACGTCAATCCGTGGGTGCTGATGGGCGCGGTTAACGTGTTCCTGCTGATCGCTGGCTTTTTCTTGCCGCCAGTGGCCGTCATTCTGATGGCAGCCCCGATCCTGTTGCCGATCATCACAACGGCTGGCTTTGATCCGATCTGGTTTGCGGTCGTCCTGACCATCAACATGGAAATCGGGCTGATCTCGCCGCCTGTGGGTCTGAACCTTTACGTGATCAACGGCATTGCACCTGACATCAAACTCAAGACGATCCTTGTGGGCTCGATGCCCTATGTCGGCTGTATGGTCCTTGCCATCATCCTGTTGTGCCTGTTTCCGGGCATCGCAACGTGGCTGCCGGACTTCGTTATGGGCGCAGCGATATAGCACTTTTTGCTGACGCACTGTCGCCGGTCTAACCGGTTGGCAGCAATTGGTTTAGGCCGGGCGATCAGATGATCGCCCGGCCTAAATTTTGGCTGACGCGTTGACCAGAGTGTCAGGCAAAAGAAATATGATATCGCATCCCCAGAACGCGTTGCAGCCCAAATAAAAGTGTCATCTGAAACGCCGGGTCATCCGCAGCGTGTTCATGTCAGGTTACTGAATGCGGTAGACAAACGTCAGTCGCCTGCTTTGGCCACCGGGCGGGAGCGGGAATGGTGCAGCGGTTCTGACTTGTTGTCTGGCCGCGCTTTCAATTGTTCTTGAACCGGAACTGTCAAGGATATCCACCGACGCCAAGGAACCATCCGAATTGATCTGAAAGAACACCCGCGCCCATCCTCTGCCAGAGACCGGGACTGGTGCCGTTCGATTGAGATGGACCAGAACCTGTCCCGCGTAATTCGTAACATCAGAGTTTCCAGCCGCGCGAGAGGTTCCAAAGCCTTGACGGCCTGACTGCGCGCCACTGCCTTGTTGACCAAACACATTGGCTCCGCCGCGTTTGTAAGCGGTCAGAGGGGACTCAATCAGCTCGGACGGTGGCAATCGTGTTTCGGTGTTGTCGCGCGCACCATCAGGAAGACCTTCGGGCGCGGATGATGGTTTTTGCGTAGGCAGGCGGGGCCGCAGCGACGTTGTCACGGCCAATTCGGAAGGTTCGGTTTCAACAGGCTCTATCGGGTCTTGCGTTGGTGCCAATTCAGGTTCGATTGCAGTGAGCGGCGTGTCGGGTTCGATTTCTGACGGCTGCAGCGACACCACGGGCGCGGATGGCACCACAGGTATCTCGGCAATGGACGGGACAGGTGCCACTACAGATGGAATGGGTGTTGATGGGCTGACCGTCGGCGTCTCGGACGGTGCATCTGACGGCTCTGCAGGGCGATCAGGTTCTCCTTGGGGGGCTTCAGTGACGGTGTCAGTGCCCGGCGGAGGCGCAAGAGATGGTTCGACAACCGCGCTCTCTTGGGCACCCACAGGTTCAACAGTCGTCGGCTGCGGTGCTTCAGTTGTTTCAGGCGTGATCGGTCCGGCCAACTCTGATGGCACGGTTTGAGCAGTGCCTGTGTCTGGCGTTGTCACCTGTTGTGGGCTTTCAGATGCGACCAGCGCCTGACTGGTCCTTGCATCTGCAGGTTCAGGGGCCGGAGCCGGAGCTGGTTCCGGTTCGACGGGTGCGCTGACAGCGTCTGCCAGGTCCTCGAATGCACGTCCCGGTGCCACAATCTCTGTCGACGTCTCTGTGACCAAAGGCTGCGGTTCCGGAGGCTGCTGAAGAGACCGAGTGAACCCTACACCCAGGAAATGGACTGCAAGAGATAGCAAAACCGCTATCACCGCTACGGTGGCCGATCTTGAGATCATTCAAGAGCCCGTTCAGTGACCAGTATGATCGACGCAGCACCAAGGTTGCGCAGAATGGCAGACACTTCGATGAGGCGCGGGCCACTTGCATTGCGATCCGGCACAATGCGGACAGGTGCGGTGCCGTGCGTACTCATATAGGCCTCAGGATCAATCGACATACCGCGAAAACTAAGCGTGCCGTCCTGTCTCAGAACAAGAGCATCAGGAGGTTCACGCCCCTCAAGACCTGCGGTGTCGACAAGCTGTAGATCACTATCGAGCGGCGGTGCGATCGTGCCCGCGATCAAGAAGAAAATCAGCATGATGAAGATGACGTTGATCAACGCAATCGACGGATCACGCTTTCGGTTCTGTCGCGCGGGTCGGATCATGCTTTCACTCCAACACCAGAACGTTCAGTTCAGGACGGCCACGCAGACGCACCAGAAAGTCGACCAGTCTTTGTGCGGACACATCCGGGTCAAGGCTGACCAAGGCTTGCCCACTCTCTAATTGCGCGGCCATGTCGTCGAGTGTGATGGGGGCACCGTTTAACACCAGACGCGAAGCACCCAGTTGAACAAAAAACCGCTCGCTGGGCGCGGGCTGCGTCGCCTGCCCTCCAGACGCCTGATTGAGTTCGATTTCACCAAAGTTGGAAAATGTCGATGACAGCATGAAGAACAACAGCAGCAGAAACACAACGTCAATCAGCGGTGTCATTGAAACCGCGCGTTTAACAAATGGCGCTGGGTTACGCATGGCCTTGCTGGTCGCGCTGGGTCCCGGTTTCTTGGGGCGCGGCCTGCCCCGGCACCAGAACGGTTCGCAGCGCCATGTCCGCGAAAACACGCTCGCGAGCGGTTCGGCTTTCCAGCCATGCCAGCACCATTGACGTCGGCATTGCAACCGCCAACCCTACTGCCGTGGTCAGCAACGCCACCCAGATCCCACCAGCCAACAAAGACGGGTCAACCGAAGAGCCCGCCGCTTGCAGACTTTGAAACGCCTCGATCATGCCCAAAACCGTGCCAAACAGACCCAGAAGCGGTGCGATCTGCGCGATGGTGTCAAGCAGACGAAAGCCGCGCTCAAGGCGCGCAAGCGCAAGTCCGGCCTCTGCGTCCAGCCGTGCTTCGATGCCCGAACGATCCGCGCCGTTCATGGCTGCGTCAAGGATGGGGGCAAGGTAGCTGCGGCTCTTGGCCAGTTGAACCCGCGCGTCAGCCTCGTCGCCTTTGTCCCACGCAGTCAGCGCGTGAGACAGAAACTGGTGCCGCCCTACCCTAGAAGCAGAGAACTGCCAAATCTTGTACAGGGTCACGGACAGCGTAAGCACGGACATGACAAACAGGATCGCAACCACCGGTCCGCCAAGCGCAAAGATATTGCTGAGCGCGTCAAAGACGCTCATCCGATCAGCTCAACGGAAAGCCTGCTGCTCAGGGACAGTGCGTCTTTGCAGATCATGCTTTCGACCCCGTCAACAACACACGAACTCGCGCCATTAATAAGCGTCTGCCCGATGCTGATACAGGCGACACCGGCGAGATCGAATTGACGCACCCTTGTTCTGTCGGCGGGAAGATCGCGGAAATCAAACAAGGACAATGTCGCGACACCGCCCAAAGTATCGAAAATAACAGTCTCGAAAACAGCCTTGTCAATTGTCGCGCCAGTTTCATTCTTGGCCAGAAATGACAACCGACACGCGCCGTCGATATCTTGCAGGTTGTTCAACTCAACATGAAGGCGGGACGACGCTGTTTCAGCGGATTGCGCCAACGACGCGAACGGCACACAGCAGGCAAGAAGCAACACAAACGCAAGTCGACAGAATGGCACGAACAAACTCCCATATACGTGACGCCCGTTACATCAGGACAAGGTTGTCCAGAATGCGATACACGACGTTTCTTTGGTTTACTGTACACCGCCAAGGCGTGAAAGCCCCCGTCAGGGTTTTGTGAATACGCGGCATCAGATTTGCGGCCCGTTGTCAGAACGGACGCGTTTTTCTCATGATTTAGGAATGATGTCACAGCGGCGCGCGGGTTTCATAGCTATAGCGTCATCTGGCAACCCGTTCACAAATGTGGTTTTGTTGTTGCACACCTTAGGGAACGGAAAACATGGAAAAGCGGCAGGTCGGACAAAGCGGATTATACATCAACACACTGGGCCTTGGCTGCGCACCGCTTGGTGGGAACTTTGTAGATTTGGACTATGATCAGGCCGCCGAGCTGATCCAGACAGCCAAAGACGCTGGGATCAGCTATTTCGACACGGCTCCTTGGTACGGTTTTGGGCGATCAGAGCGCGTTGTGGGTGATCTGCTGCGCGGTACTGAATATGTGCTTTCTGACAAAGTTGGCAGGTTGCTCAAGCCCGGTGCGGTGGACAACCCAATGGATTTTGGGATGATCGACCCCCTGCCCTTCAACGTTGTGTATGACTACAGCTATGACGGGATCATGCGTGCCTTTGAGGACAATCTTCAGCGGCTCGGGCTTGATCGGATCGATATCCTTTTGGCACATGATATCGGCGCTATGCAGCATGGCGCGGATAATGATCGTCATTTTAGCGATCTGGCCACAGGCGGCTATCGCGCAATGGACGAACTGCGCCGGGCCGGCCACGTCAAAGCCATCGGGCTTGGCGTGAACGAAAATCAGGTGTGCATGGACGCCTTGGGGATCGGTGACTGGGATGTATTCCTGCTTGCCGGGCGGTACACCTTGCTGGAACAGACGCCGTTGGACACCCTTTTCCCAGCCTGCAAAGCTGCCGGGACGACGATCATATGCGGCGGGCCGTTTAACTCTGGCATCCTCGTGGGGCGCGAGACGTGGAACTACGCCAAGGCACCCGTTGAGGTCATTGATAAAGCGCGTGCGCTCGGTGCCGTCGCCGATGAATTTGCGATCCCATTGGCGGCTGCGGCACTGCAGTTTCCACTGTGCAACGACATCGTGACCTCAGTGATCCCAGGACCGCGGGACAAGGACGAACTGACCCAAATCCTGAACTGGGTCGATATGTCCATCCCCGCCGAATTCTGGGCCACTTTGAAAGCAAAAGGTCTGATAAATCAGGCGGCACCCGTACCTGAGGGTGTTTGACATCGTTTCGCGAGGGGGACGACCGGCAAAGCCCCAGATTGCCGATCTGCCGTTGCCCCGAAATCAGAGCTAGACTGTACCGCCCAAGGACCCTTCCAACGTGGCCAACTCCTCGCCACCTGCCATCATGTCCTGCAGTTCTTCTGGCGTGATCTCTCCCTTGTTGGCGGTCCCATAGGTCTTGCCGCGGTTCAGCACTGTAAAACGGTCTCCAACGGCCATCGCATGACGCACATTGTGCGTGATAAAGACCACGGACACACCTTGCGAGCGCACCTTGTCGACTGTAGCGAGCACATTGGCCGTCTGCCGCACACCAAGCGCAGACGTCGGCTCATCCAAAATCAACACCTTGGCCCCAAAGTGTACGGCGCGCGCAATCGCGACTGTCTGACGTTCACCACCCGACAATGTACCAACCGCCTGATCCGGACCACGCAGGTTGATGCCCATTTTGCGCATCTCGCTCATTGTGGTTTCGTTTGCATGTTCATGGTCGAAAAATCGCATCCCGAACTTGGATGTGATTGGTTCATTGCCCATGAAAAAGTTTCGGCTCACCGACATCAACGGGATCATTGCCAGATCTTGATACACAGTCGCGATACCAGCGGCGATGGCGTCCCTTGGGTCGCCAAACTGCATCGGCTGTCCTTCGAACAGAATTTCGCCAGACGTGGGACTGTGCACGCCCGACATCGTCTTGATAAATGTCGACTTGCCCGCACCGTTGTCCCCCAAAAGGCAATGGCACTCTCCGGGATAGAAATTAACGGTGACGCCTGCCAACGCGATGACGGAACCAAAGTGTTTTTGGATGTCTTTCATTTCGATGATCGGTTGCATCAGCGTTCTCCCGTGATGAGGCGGCGAATATAAGTATTGAGGATCACCGCGAGAAGCAAAATGACACCAAGGAACACCCGGAACAGCGAGCTTTCGACGCCCGCAAAGAACAATCCCTGCTGGACCACACCAAAGATCAAAGCGCCAAGGGCGGCACCGATGACCGATCCATAGCCGCCCGTAAGGAGCGCGCCGCCAATGACCACGGCAATGATCGCCTCGAATTCCTTGAGCAGTCCGCGATCCGCCCCCGCAGACCCGAACTCCATCACCTGACACACTGCAAAGACTGTGGCGCAAAAGGCAGTGAACATGAACATCAGGATTTTGACGCGGTTGACCGGCACCCCGGCATATCGCGCGGCTTGGGCATCGCCGCCTGCGGCAAAGATCCAGTTGCCAAAACGCGTGCGCGTCAGAATGATATGGCCAACGATGACAAGGCCAATGGCCCAGACCAGAAGCATGGGTATGCCGTCAACGACCGGCTGTCCTTGCTTGTTGCCACGCTGAAAGACGTCGATGACGCCCATGTCACCAAGCCATTGGAAAAACCCCTGAAAGATCGTGCCGCCAAAGATCGGGGCGATCCAGTCACCTTCGGCAGCCTCTCGGATGCCGCCGATGATCGTTTTTCGTTCCAGTGTTTGGGGTATGAAAATGGTAAATCCGCGCAGGATAAACAGGGTGGCGAGGGTGACGATAAAGCTAGGCAGGCCAGTGCGCACCACAATGTAGCCATTGAGCGCGCCAAAGGCGACGCAGATCGCAAAAGTCATCAGGATGGCCATCCACATGGGCCATTCCAGCGTCACACCAAATACGGCGATCATCATGCCCGCAAAACCGATCATTGACCCAACGGACAGGTCAAATTCGCCCGCGATCATCAACAGACACGCACCCACGGCAATAATCATGAATTGCGCCGAAACGGTGGACCAGTTCATGACGCCTTGGGCGTTGAACATACCGGAATTGCCCGCGAACAAGATGAAAAAGGTAAAAACAGCGACTGTGCCGACAATCCCGCCCAATTCCGGGCGGATCAGTGCCTTGCGCAGTTTTGACATTTCCCGGACGCGTTCGTCGGGTTGTGTGGCTTGTGACATGGGGTCCCCTCCCTATTTCTGGATAGAAAAAGGGCGGCCTCCGCGTGTCGCAGGGGCCGCCCTTGTCTGTTGCTCTTAGCGGAATTCGCCTGCGAACTCTTCAACTTTGGTCAGTCCATCCGCAGTCACGAAACCGGGGCCAGAGTTGATGTTGTTGCCGGGCAGAACGCCGTAGCGGTCATAGTTGGCGAGAACTACAACAGGCAGATAAGCCTGCAGGAATGGCTGTTGGTCAATGCCCCACTGGATCGTGCCAGCCTTGATGCCTTTGACGATTTCTTCGCCCAGATCGAAGGTGCCGAAGTAAATGTCACCCGCCATGCCATTTTCATCCAGCGCCAGCAGCGTTGGATCAGCCGATGTCGGGCCAAGCGTCAGAATGGCGTCCGTTTCGGGGTTGGCCGAGAGATACGCCAGAACACGGTTTTTGATCTCGGAAGGGTCCTGACCAGAATCGATCATCTGGTTGCCCAGATCAACGCCCAAGCCGTCGGCAAACCCTTGGCAACGCTCAGTAGATGATGGTGAGCTGATGTAGTGGTTTACGCACAAAAAGCTGCTGACCCCGTCACGCGCGGCGCGCTGACCAGCAGCAAGACCAGCATCATATTCAGGTTGGCCAACATACATCAATGCGCCAACTTCTGCGGCCTGTGCAGGTGTGCCAGAGTTCATGATGATAACATCGATGCCCTGATCGACGGCGGCCATGATTGGCCCCTTAAGAACGTCATAATCCGAAAGCGTCGTGATGATTCCATCCGGTTGCGAGGCTGCAGCCTGTTCGATGATGCGCGCCATATCCGCCAGATCGCCTGTCGGTGGGTTGCGGTACTCAACAGTGACATTCATCTGCTCGCCTGCCAGAGCGATGCCGTTTTTGATGGTGTTCCACCAGCTATCGCTGTCAGGCGCGTGGCTCACCAGAATATATTTCAGATCATCGCCGTGGCCGTCGGCTGCGGCCATAAACGGTGCTGTCGCCACAGCGGCAGTCAGCATCAACTTCTTGATAATGGATTTCATTATTCCCTCCCTGGAATTTCAGTCGTGGCATCTGACGAGGTCAAACACCATTTCTGACACCAGACAAACACGGATCAATTCTTTTTGCAACCGGTTGCAAGGCGATAGATTCTCATGGGCTTTCGGGGAACCTGCGGTCGGACTTCAGTAGTGCGAGAGAGAGGTCCAATCATCGCCAACGACGACGCGCACCCGTGCGCGCGCCGACGGCGAAGCGGCCAAGGTTGGATACACCTCAAACCGTGTGGTCGTCGGCGTCTTTGCGCTTGTAGTCGCCATGGTTGAATTTAGTTTCTGTAGACAAGCCGCGATATGTCACAAATGTTTTGAAAAGACCCGTTAGCCATGCGCACAACGGGCCCTGCGCGTCCGCCACACGACACACATTGATGATGGAGCCGATCATGAAAGATATCAACCAACACGAAATGTCACCTGACGACTGGGACGAAATGCACTTTCCTCGCCCCGAAAGCCATGGGTTTGACGACGTGGTCGAAGCAGCGATTTCGCGCCGCGGGTTTATGAACGGCGTTGTCGCCTTTGGGTCAGGTGCCGCGGTCATGGGCACCTCAATGCTGAACGGCACGACGGCCATGGCAGGGCAATCTGATCGCTTTGCGTTTGAAAAGCTGCCAATCCAGACGGACGGCACCGTACATGTGCCCACGGGCTATACGTGGGACGTACTGGTACGCTGGGGTGATCCGCTGTTTTCTGACGCACCTGCCTTTGATGCTGCAACAGGTATCCCCACTACTGGGTCTGATCGTGTGTTTGGTGAAAACACCGATGGGATGGAATTGTTCAAAGTCGGCAATCATGAATTGCTGGTCGTGAACAGCGAATATGTGAACTCGAAAATCAACCTTGCCCATACGGATGACGGCATGCCCACATCCGCAGATGACGTGCTGCGCCTGCAGAACTTTCAGGGCGTCAGCGTCATGGAAGTGCGCGAAGGCGATATCGGTTGGGAGGTTGTGATCGACAGCCCATTTAACCGCCGTATCCATCACAACACGCCCATGGTCATCGACGGCCCTGCCGCCGGGCACGATCTGCTGAAAACAGACGCCGATCCGACTGGCACGGCATCGCTGGGCACGTTCAACAATTGCGGGTCCGGGCGCACGCCTTGGGGCACGTATCTGACCTGCGAAGAAAACTTTAACGGCTATTTCGGCGCGACAGAGACACCAACACTGGACGATGCGACCGCCGCGGGCTTTGCGCGCTACGGCGTCAACACAGCCGTGGATACGAACCGCTACAACTACCACGGGTTTGACGCGCGCTTTGACATCGCAAAAAACCCGAACGAGCCGCACCGCGCCGGTTACATCGTTGAAATTGACCCCGCCAAGCCGGACAGCGTGCCTGTCAAACATACGGCACTCGGCCGCTTCAAACACGAAAATGCCGCCTATGCGTTGGCACCGGATGGGCGCGTTATTGTCTATATGGGCGATGATGAACGCGGCGAGTTCATGTACAAATGGCTGAGCATGGACAAATACGTACCCGGTGGCGACACCTCGACGTTACTGAGTGACGGACAGTTGTATGTGGCCAAGTTCAACATGGATATGTCCGGTGAATGGGTCGCCCTGACCCCCGCTGCCACAGATATGTCAGCGGCAGAAATCGCCATCTTCAGCCGCATGGCTGCGTCCAAAGTGGGCGCAACCACAATGGACCGCCCTGAATGGATCGCTGTAAACCCCACGGCAGTTGAGGGCTATTGCTGTCTGACGAACAACCGCAACCGGGGCGTCAAACCCAATGCGGGCGGCGACGACACATCCGCCAATGGTCCCAACCCGCGCGAGGCCAACAACTACGGTCAGATCGTGCGCTGGCGTCCCTCGGGCGACAACCATGCCTCCAACACCTTTGAATGGGACCTGTATGTGATGGCCGGGAACCCGACCAATCAGGAAGGTGCCTATAAGGGGTCGTCCAACATCAATGCGGGCAACATGTTCAACTCGCCCGATGGGATGCAGTTCGACACCACCGGCATCATGTGGATCCAGACGGATGGCAACGACGACAACGAGGGCGATTTTGAGGGCATGGGCAACAACCAAATGCTCGCAGGCGATCCCGCGACCGGCGAAATCCGCCGTTTTCTGACGGGACCAAACGGATCCGAAGTGACGGGCCTGACGTGGTCGAGTGATCGGCGCACCATGTTCGTCGGCATCCAGCACCCCGGTGCCCCCTTCCCTGATGGTGAAGGATCGCTGCCGCGCTCTGCTATCGTGGCGGTGAAACGGGTGGACGGCGCGCTGGTCGGCTAAGACGGATCAGTAACAGAACAGACCGGGCGCAAGGCATGCCCTTGCGCCCGGTTTTTTTACGTTTCGCATAGAGTTCCAGACCGAAGTGCTGTGTGGCAAAGCACCGGCTTGGTGGCTGTTGCATGATGGATAAGTTCGGGGGTGAAGCGGTGCAGATTTCCTGCGGTGCTCCAGTGAGCAAATGCCACGCAGGTGGCTCGACACTTTGAAAACACGCAGATACGCAAACCCCATGAGAGCATTTGTCGTAGATACCTTTGGAACAGTGGTATTCTTTACTGTTGTTGCCGCTCTGACAGAGCTTTTCATTGCGGGTATGGACCCTGCACAAGTGCTGATGGCGCGGGTGATTTCGATACCTGTTATGGTATTGACCGGACGCCCCTATGGGATGTGGCGGGACTGGATTTTCACCCGGTTTGCGCCGCGTGGGCGGTTCGTGAATACCGCTGTGGACATCCTTGCTTTTCTCACATTTCAGGTGCCGGTCTATGTGACCACTTTGCTTGTATCTGGCGCGAGCATCGGCGAAATTCAGGTCGCGGTCAGCGCGGCCATTGTTTTCATGGTCTTGCTGAGCCGACCCTTTGGCCTGTTTCTAGAGGCGCTGCGCAAATGGACAGCACCAAGTCCGCTTTAGCCCACACCAGAAATTAACCATTCGTTCACAGCGACGCACCCAATGTTGACACATATCAATGTGTCAAAAGTCCCCACAACGCATCATGGTTTTGAATGATACGAAAAAGGGCCATGCATATGACGACAGACAAAGCCACACAGGCAGACGCCAACCAATCCGTTCTGTCCGCTCAGGTCGCTGCCTTTGAACAAGGATCGTACCCTTATGATGACAAAATGGGGCGCGACGACTACGAAACCCAAAAGGCTGCGTTGCAGGTTGAGCTGCTGAAAGTACAGCATTGGATTCAAGAGACGGGTCAGCGATTTGTTCTACTGTTTGAGGGGCGCGATGCCGCAGGCAAAGGTGGCACGATCAAGCGTTTCACCGAACACCTGAACCCGCGCACTGCCCGCGTCGTGGCGCTGAACAAGCCGACGGATCAAGAACGCGGTCAATGGTTTTTTCAGCGTTATATCAAACATTTGCCCACGGCAGGCGAAATCGTTCTGTATGATCGGTCATGGTACAATCGCGCCGGTGTCGAACGTGTAATGAACTTCTGCCAGCCCAACGAATACCTGGAATTCATGCGCCAGACTCCCGAATTTGAACGCATGTTGGTGCGCAGCGGCACGCGCCTGTTCAAATACTGGTTTTCAGTCACCCAAGACGAACAGAAACGCAGATTTGATGCGCGCCAGACCGACCCGCTCAAGCAATGGAAACTGTCGCCCATTGATCGCGCCAGTCTCGACAAGTGGGATGATTACACCGAAGCCAAGGAAGCGATGTTCTTTTATACCAACACGGCAGATGCCCCTTGGACGATCGTGCGCTCCAACGACAAGAAACGGGCGCGCCTGAATTGCATGCGGCATTTTCTGTCGTCTTTGGACTACCCGGACAAGGATTTGTCGGTCGCTCTGCCCCCTGATGACAAACTGGTGCATCACGCCGACGCATTGATCCACCGCTCTGACCATATTCTGGCCAGTGCCCTACACCCCAAAAACCGTCGCACCTAAGGAACCACTTATGTCCCATACCCCCCACGAACTGGCTGATGATTTTCCCGAATATGCCGAAAAAATATCTGCCCTTCGCCAAAGCGATGGCCATTTCGCTCGCATGGTAACCGAATATCACGACATCAACCGTCAGGTGCACCGCGCCGAAACCGATGTGGAACCCACGTCCGACGAACATATGGCTGAAATGCGCCGAACCCGGATGCGCCTAAAAGACGAGATTTTCGCCAGCCTGTCCGCCTGAACACAAGGTCGGGCGGTGCATCGCCCCCCCCCGACCATGACGTCTGGCCCCTACTCTTTGCTGATCAGCACATCGCCATACTCATCGCGCAGGTTGCGTTTCAGCACTTTACCAGTCGCATTGCGCGGCAGCACGTCGGTGAATACCACGCGGTCCGGCACCTGCCATTTGGCGATTTTATCATCAAAGATCGCCAGCACTTCGGCCTCGGTCGGGGCCTGCCCTTCGGCAGGTACGGCAATCAGCACGGGCCGTTCATCCCATTTTTCGTGACGCGCACCGATCACGGCCGCGTCTGCCAGTGCGGGGTGCGATATCGCAATGTTTTCCAGATCAACGGACGAAATCCATTCACCACCCGATTTGATGATGTCCTTGGAACGGTCTTTGACCGACAGATAGCCGTCGGAATTCAGTGTCGCGACGTCGCCCGTGTGGAACCATCCATTGGTCAAGGTCTGCTCTTGGCTACTTAGGAAATAGGAATCCAGAATCCAGTGGCCACGCACCATCAGGTCACCCTGCGCCACCCCGTCACGCGGCAGTTCAACCCCATCCGGGTCCACGATTTTCAACTCGACCCCCCATGGCGGGCGTCCCTGATTTTCGCGCAATCGATGCTGTTCCTCGATCGGCAGATCGGCATGTTTGGCGAGCGGCTGGTTGCTGGACCCCAATGGCGACATTTCTGTCATGCCCCATGCGTGGATCACATCGACGCCATATTGATCGCGGAAGGCTGCCATCATCGACGGCGGGCAGGCTGATCCGCCCACCACCGTGCGTGTCAGGCTGGCAAGGTCCGATCCGGATTTCTTGGCCTCATTCAGCAGACCCAGCCAGATCGTCGGCACCCCCAGGGCTATGTTGACTTTTTGTGTGTCGATCAGACTAACCAGCGACGGCCCATCCAGACCGGGGCCCGGCAACACCATCCGTGCACCCACCTGCGCGCAAGCATAGGGCGTGCCCCATGCGTTGACGTGGAACATCGGCACCACAGGCAACACCACGTCGCATGCCGAATAGCCGATGCAATCGCGCGTGTTCGATGCAAACGCATGCAGCACCGTGGAGCGGTGGGAATAGAGCACCCCCTTGGGATTGCCCGTGGTTCCCGATGTGTAACAGAGCGAGGACGCGGTGTTTTCGTCGAACTCTGGCCACACGAAATCTGGCGAACCCGCCGCGATCAGATCATCATAGAACTTAAGCCCCTCGATCTGCTCTGCCGCGGCCGCATCGTGCCCGCCCATCAAGACGATATGTTCGACGCCGGGAATGTGATCGCGGATCGCCTTGACCAATGGCACAAAGGTCGCGTCGATGAACAGCACGCGGTCCTCGGCGTGGTTGATGATATAGATCAGCTGTTCTGGAAACAGGCGCGGGTTGATGGTGTGACAGACAAGGCCCGCACCGGACACGCCAAAATAAATCTCGAGGTGGCGGCGGTTATTCCATGCGATCGTGCCGCACCGTGCCTGTGGTGCCAACCCCAGTTGCAACAGCGCGTCGCCCAGGCGATGCGCGTTGGCCCCGACCTGCCCCCATGTTGTCGTTTCAACACCCCCACCCGTATTGACGGATACGATTTCAGTTTGCCCGTGATAGCGCGCCGCATGATCAGACAGCGACGAGATCGTCAGGGGAAAGTTCATCATTTGGCCGAGCATTGCGCGCCTCCCTTACAGTGCATGCGGGGGCGCGTGTCCGTATGACCTCTGCGCGTTCTCCCCCGTTCGGCGATCCTGACAAGCTGCGCAGACCCATGCAAGTCTTGTTGCAGCCTGCATGGGAGCGTTGGGCGTGGTTCACTGCGCCTTGCGGCTGCGTTTCTCCGCAGTGCAGCGCCGCGACTTGCTGTGTTCCAGCAGTAACACACCCTCCTGTTTTGAAATGATGCAAGGGGCGAAAATATCGCCCGCACCCACATCATCCTAGGTCGCGAAAAATCATGCGCGCAACCGTAGGTCAGGTCGGAATGTCCACCTCAGGCACGCATACGCCAGTGATTAATCGCTGGCGTATGCACGGGTTTTTGCCGATTGGCGGCCCTTACGTTCTGTGGGTGTGCAGGTAATCGACCAATGCACGGGTCGATCCATCTTTGTCATCGGCGCGCGCCGACCCTTCGATCACAGGTTGCAGGGCTGTGGCCAGTTCCTTGCCCAGTTCAACCCCCCACTGGTCGTAGGAATTGATGCCCAGTATCACCCCCTCGACAAACACACGGTGCTCATAAAGCGCGATGATCTGGCCCAGCGTGAACGGATCCAGCAGCGGGTAGATCAGCGTGGTCGACGGCCGATTGCCCGCAAAGACACGGTGGGCCGCCTGTCGTTCCAGTTCTGCCCCTTCGAACTTGTCCGCGACCTTGCCCCGCGCCTCGTCCAGATCCCGGCCCCGCAACAAGGCTTCGGATTGGGCAAAGCAATTGGCGATCAGCAGGTCGTGGTGATGTTTAAGGTCCTGCTCGTGCCCATTGGCTGCGACCATGAATTCGCACGGGATCACAGACGTGCCCTGATGGATCAGCTGATAAAACGCGTGCTGGCCGTTGGTGCCGGGTGCACCCCAGACCACAGGGCCGCTTTCGACCGGCAAGGGTTTGCCGTCCATGCCGACGGATTTGCCGTTTGATTCCATTTCAAGCTGCTGCAGATAGGCAGGCAATTGCCCAAGCCGCTGGTCGTAAGGCAGGACCGCGCGCGACCCATAGCCCAGCACCTGACGGTGCCAGATTCCCACAAGCGCCAGCATCACAGGCATGTTTTGCGCGCCTTCAGCCACACAAAAATGGCGATCCATCTCTTGACCGCCGCGCAGGAACGCCCGGAACCCGTCGGGGCCAATGGCCAGCATGATGGACAGGCCAATCGGCCCCCACATTGAATAGCGCCCGCCAACCCAATCCTCGAAACCGAACACGCGTTCAGGCGGAATGCCAAAGGCAGCGGTTTTGTCGTCAGAGGTGGACAGTGCCGCAAATTGCGCACCGGGATCGCCACCGTTGTCGATCATCCGCGCGCGGGCAGTGCGTGCGTTGGTCATCGTTTCGATCGTGGTAAAGGTTTTGGAGGCGACGATCACCAGCGTCGTTTTGGCGTCCAATTCGTGCAAGACATCCGCGATATGCGCGCCATCGACGTTCGACACGAAATGACAGCGCGGCCCGTCACGGTAAGGCGATAGCGCCTGCACCGCCATGGACGGCCCAAGGTCAGAGCCACCAATGCCGATGTTGACCACATCCGTAATCGCACTGGCGCGCACCTCATCAGCATAGGCCGCCATGCGATCCAAGGTGCCCAGCACTTCGGGCATCACATCCTGACCCTCAACCATGACCGGGCCACCATCGAGGTTGCGCAGCGCAGTGTGCAAGACGGCGCGCCCTTCGGTCTCGTTGATCTTGGCACCTGCAAACATTGCATCGCGCCGCGCAGCGACGCCCGCCTTGTCCGCCAGCGCCAGCAGCGCAGCACGGGTCGCCGCATCGATATTTGTCTTGGCATAGTCAAACCGCATGAATTGCGTCTGCACGGCAAAATCGTCCGCACGCGCGTCGTCAAACAGATCAAGGATCGCTCGATCAGCGACATCGCCAGCCATTGATTTCAGGTCATTCCACATTGCGCTCACTCCGCCCAGTGGACGGTCAGACCGTCCATAACCGCCCTGATCGGGGCCTCAATCGGGGACAACGATTGCGCCGCTTCGAGAGCGCGTCGTTTTTCATCCCCGTAAATCACAAGATGCTTGGCGATCGCCCCTGCGAGGGCGGGACCAGAAAATGAAATGCGCGGCTCTTGGCCGGCGACAGACACAGGAACTACCAAAGGTGCGTCATCCGCCATCATGGCCGCAAGCCCATCGGCACCAGGAAACAGCGATGCAGTGTGCATGTCGGCCCCCATGCCCAAGAGCAGCAGCGATATCGGCATTTCATCGGCCAGTTCGGCCGACAGCGCGGGGGCAGCCGATTGCGGTGTTTGCCCAGCTCTGTGAAAGGCGATGAACTTCGCGTCTGCCGCGCGATCCACAAACAGCCGTTCCTTGAGCAATTTCGCGTTCGAGCGGTCGTGATCTTCTGGCACCCAGCGTTCGTCACTGAGCATGACATGCACGCGATCCCATTCAACGGATGCAGCGCAAAGCGAGTCAAAGATCGGTCCGGGCGTGGTGCCGCCGGGGACGACAAAGGACGCAAAATCATGCGCCAACAGACAGTTTTTCAATTCGCTGGCCAGTTGATCGGCAAGTCCCATCGCCAGCAATTCGCGGTCGGGATATTCTTGAATTTTCATGAGGCTACCTTTCGCCAGACACGGGTGTCGCGGGCCAGCAACTGGATCGCGTCGACCGGACCCTCGCTGCCACTGTCGTAAAGTTTGGGAACGTCGCCGCGTTTTTCCCAACCCTCGATGATCGGGTCAGTCCAGGCCCAGGCCGCCTCGACTTCGTCGCCGCGCATGAACAGGGTCTGGTTGCCGCGGATCACATCCATGATGAGGCGTTCATAGGCGTCGGTCTGGTCCGCGCCGTCGTCGCCCAACGCATCGGCAAAGGACATGTCGAGCGGCACGTCAATCAAACGCATCCCGCCCGGCCCCGGTTCCTTGATGGTGACGCCCAATGTCATGCCTTCGTTGGGTTGCAGGCGGATCGACAGGACGTTGCGGTGATCCTCTTGTTCGCCAAAGATAGAGTGGTTGAGCGCTTTGAACACGACGACAATTTCACTGCACCGCGCCTTGAGGCGCTTGCCCGTGCGCAGATAGAACGGTGTTCCAGCCCATCGCCAGTTCGACACGCCGACCTTCATGGCGATATAGCTTTCGGTGCGCGAGCGTGGATCGCCAACCTCTTCGCGGTATCCGGGACCTTCTGCGCCCGCATCATATTGGCCACGCACAATATGATAGGGTTCCATATCGTCCAAGGCGCGGATCACCTTGAGTTTTTCGTCGCGCACATCGTCTGGATTGAATTTTGACGGCGGCTCCATCGCGATGAGGCACAGCAATTGCATCAGGTGGTTCTGCACCATGTCGCGCATCGCACCTGACTTGTCATAGTATTCACCGCGCCCGCCCACACCGACGGTTTCTGCGACGGTGATCTGGATGTGATCCACATACTGGCTGTTCCAGAGTGGTTCGAACAACATGTTGCCGAACCGCACGGCCATGAGGTTCTGCACCGTTTCCTTGCCCAGATAGTGGTCGATCCGGTAAATCTGACTTTCGTCAAAATAGGCCGCCAGCCCGCTATTGAGCTCCTTGGCAGAGGCCAGATTACGCCCAAACGGCTTTTCGACCACAATACGACTGTTGGCGTCCGTCAGCCCATGCAGGTTCAACCGTTCGGCCAAATCGCCAAACAGGCTCGGAGCCACCGAAAAGTAAAAGGCGCGGACCATGCCATCGCGCATCAATGCGGCCAGATCGTACCATCCACTTTCTCCGCGCGCATCAATCGGCACATAGGCAAGGCGATCAAGAAAGGCGGCCAGCATTGGCGCATCTTTGGATTCGTCACCCCCAAACTCGCCAATCGCTTCGGCCACAAAGTCGCGGTAGCCCGCATCATCCATATCGCTGCGCGCAGCACCGATGACCATCGCCTCCGGTGGCATTTGCCCTGCGCAAAAACGGCGAAACAAGCCCGGCAGAATTTTGCGACGGGCCAGATCGCCCGTCCCCCCAAAGATCACCAAATCAAACGGGTCGACCGGAATGACACGCGAAACCATCTTCTGTGCTCCTAAAATGTTTGCGCAAACACTATCAGATTCAATCCTGTACTCAACGCCGAAACGCGCGGTGCGACCCTAACGCCTCAATCAGTATCACAAAGCTGTCAGCCCGTCATGATCAGCTTTTCCCTATGGATGTCCCGGCGTAAACATTTCACCGATGCAGTGACTGCAATACGACGGGAAATGCCTGATGAAAGACCTCGCCAATATTGGTAAATTCGAAGATCCCTACGTCACCGCCAAAGGAGAGCCCCGCGCAACCGTCGCGCTGAGCCGGCCAGAGACGCTGTGGTTCAACACGGGCACCCTGTGCAACATCACCTGCGCAAACTGCTATATCGAAAGTTCGCCCACAAATGACGCACTGGTTTACCTGAGCGCCGACGAGGTCAGTGACTATCTTAATCAGTTGGACGCACGGCGTTGGAACGTGCGCGAAATCGCGTTCACAGGCGGCGAGCCATTCATGAACCCCGCCTGCGTCGAGATGCTGGAACGCAGTCTGGCGGGCGGCTATGACGTGCTGGTGCTGACCAACGCGATGGCCCCCATGATGCGCCCAAGCGTCAAGGTCGGCATTGCAGAGCTTGTGGAACGTTACGGACCCAAGATTACGTTTCGCGTCAGCCTGGATCATCACACAGCCAAGGCGCACGACGCCGAGCGCGGCGCGGGAGCGTTTGAAAAAACGGTACGCGGTATGGCTTGGTTGGCATCTGTCGGGGCGCGCATGGCTGTGGCCGGACGCATCGAAATGGCTGAAAACGAGACTGAGGCCCGCGCCGGATACGCCGCACTGTTTGCACAGCACACCTGGGATATTGACGCACATAACCCAGCCGAGACCGTTCTGTTTCCCGAAATGGACGAAAGCGTAGAAGTGCCTGAAATCACGACGCAATGCTGGTCGATCCTGAACAAACACCCCGAGGCAGTCATGTGTTCGTCATCGCGCATGGTGGTCAAACGCCGAGGCGCACAACGCCCTGCTGTGCTGGCTTGCACGCTATTGCCTTATGATCCGCAGTTCGAACTGGGCGCGACACTGGCCGAGGCCGAAGCCGATGTTGCCTTGAACCATCCGCACTGCGCCAAATTCTGTGTGCTGGGCGGCGCGTCCTGTTCGGCGTAACGCCGGTTTGGGGGCTCTGCCCCCGACTGCGCCTCCTTCGGGAATTTTTAACCAGAGATGACTGTGCGGCTAGTGCAGTGTGAATTCGCCGGTGACGTGCCGCCATTCCCCTGAGGACAACATCTTGCGATGCGTAAAGCGGATCGAATGCAATGCACCCTCGATTTCGGCCTGCCAAAAGTCGATGAATTTGAACATGCGCGGATGGTCGGGCGCGATGTCGTAATCCTGCCAGATGAACGTATTGAGCACGTTTGTATAATCGGGCATCCGATAAAAGAATTCCGCGGTCGTCAGCCCATAGCCCCTGAGCATCATTTCTGTCTCACTTTGCGCCATTTTTTCACCTTTCGTGCAGCATATGGGTCATGTGAGACTGGTTGAGAATAATAATCAACAAAAACAAGTTACTAGCAGCCTTCAGCAGTGACTGCTAACAGGGGGTGCGCTCAGGCGTTGCACCTTATCTGTGGTTTCTGATAGACTTAACCGCAACATATAGACCGACGCAAAGAACGGGTAGATCAACGTGAACGACACGCCGCAACCCCCTGAAAACGATGATGAAATGAAACCAGAACGGCCTGCTTACACAGGTCCGACGGTTTCGATCGAAGATGAAATGCGCACATCCTATCTGGATTATGCCATGTCCGTCATCGTCAGCCGCGCGATCCCTGATCTGCGCGACGGCCTAAAACCTGTGCACCGCCGCATCCTTTATGCGATGTTTGAGACAGGCAACACGCACGACAAATCCTATCGCAAGTCCGCCCGACCCGTTGGCGACGTCATGGGTAAGTATCACCCCCACGGGGATTCCGCGATTTACGACGCACTTGTCCGCATGGCGCAGGATTTTTCCATGTCGCTGCCGTTGCTGGATGGCCAAGGCAATTTCGGATCCATGGACGGCGATAACCCTGCCGCCATGCGCTACACCGAAGTGCGCATGGACAAGCCTGCTGCCTATGTATTGGCTGATATCGACAAGGATACCGTTGATTTTCAGGACAATTACGACGGCAAGGATCGCGAACCTACCGTACTGCCCGCCCGTTTTCCAAATATGCTCGTCAATGGGGCCGGCGGTATTGCAGTTGGTATGGCCACCAACATCCCTCCGCATAATCTGGGCGAAGTTGTGGACGCCTGCCTGGCGTTGATCGAGGACCCGGATTTGTCCTCCGAACAGTTGATTGACTATATCCCGGGCCCCGATTTCCCGACCGGCGGCATCATGTTGGGCCGAACAGGCGCGCGCAAAGCCTATCTTGAGGGGCGCGGCAGCGTCATCATCCGCTCCAAGACCCGTGTCGAAGAGTTGAGGAAAGATCGCTATGCCATTGTTATTGATGAAATTCCCTATCAGGTGAACAAAGCCACGATGATCGAACGCATCGCAGAGGCGGCGCGCGACAAAAAGATCGAAGGCATTGCACATGTGCAGGACGAATCCGATCGCAACGGTGTGCGCGTCGTTGTCGAACTCAAGCGCGATGCAACAGCCGAAGTCGTGCTGAACCAGCTCTTTCGGTTTACGCCGATGCAGGTCTATTTCGGCTGTAACATGCTGGCCCTGAATGGTGGACGCCCCGAACAGTTGACGCTGCGCCGTTTTCTAACCTCGTTCATCGACTTCCGTGAAGAGGTTGTGGCGCGCCGCACCGCGTTTGAATTGCGCAAAGCGCGCGAGCGGTCGCACATCCTGTGTGGTCTGGCCGTGGCTGTCACCAATATCGACGAAGTGGTCGCGACCATCCGCGCCTCGGCCGACGCGGGTGAAGCGCGCGCCAAGCTGATGGAACGGCGCTGGCCCGCCCGTGATATTCTGCCCTATATCGCGCTGATCGACGATCCAACGCACACCGCGAATGACGATGGCACCTATAACCTGTCCGAAACTCAGGCCCGCGCCATTCTGGAACTGCGCCTGCAGCGCCTGACCCAGATCGGCGTCAAGGAAGTGACGGACGAGCTCGAAGAGTTGGCCGCCAAGATCAAGGAATACCTTGAAATCCTTGGATCGCGCGAACGCATCATGGCGATCATCGCCGCCGAACTCGCTGAAACCCGGGACTTGTTTGCCGTCCCGCGCCGCACCCAGATCGTGGACTGGTCTGGCGACATGGAAGACGAGGACCTGATCGAGCGCGAGGATATGGTCGTCACTGTCACCTCAGGCGGCTATATCAAACGCACCCCTCTGGCCGATTTCCGCAGTCAAAAACGCGGCGGCAAGGGCGTGTCGGGCATGGCCACCAAAGAAGAAGACGTGATTACCACCCTGTTCGTGGCCAATACACACACCCAATTGCTGTTCTTTACGACAGATGGGATGGTCTACAAGCTCAAGACATGGCGCTTGCCGCAGGGCGGTCGCACGTCCAAGGGCAAGGCGATCGTCAATATCCTGCCAATCCCTGCGGGCGTGTCGGTCGCTGCCATCATGCCGGTGGACCGCGATGAAAAGGAATGGGACGACCTGCAGGTCGTCTTTGCCACCTCTGCAGGCACAGTGCGCCGCAACAAGCTGTCTGATTTCACCAACGTCATGCGCAACGGCAAGATCGCGATGAAATTCGAGGACGAGCATGCCGACACCACATTGATCAATGCACGCATCGCCTCGAACGAGGACGATGTGATGCTTACCACCAATTCGGGGCGCGCCATTCGTTTCCCTGCCACGGACGTCCGGGTGTTCAACAGCCGGTCAAGCGTGGGTGTGCGCGGCATCAAGCTGTCGGGATCGGACAAGGTCGTGTCCATGTCGATCATCCGCCACTTTGATGCGACCAGTGACGAACGCGCTGCATATCTGAAAATGCGCAGGGCTGTCGCAGGCTTGGCGGACGATGTTGATGCAACGGATGAAGAAGAAACAGACGCCAACGCCACGATCGATCAAGCGCGCTATGCGGAAATGTCCGCAGCTGAAAACTTGATCCTGACCATTTCGGCCAAAGGATCGGGCAAGCTGAGTTCAAGCCATGACTATCCCGTGCGCGGCCGTGGTGGCCTTGGCGTTACGGCGATGGACAAGGCGATGCGTGGCGGTGAAATTGTCGCCTGCTTCCCGGTCGAGATGGACGATCAGATCATGTTGGCCACATCCAAGGGTCAGTCGATCCGCGTCCCTGTCGAAGGCATCAGCTTCCGCTCGCGCAGCGCTGGCGGCGTAAAGGTGTTTGATACCGGCAAGGGCGAAGTCGTGGTCAGCGTCGCATGGATCGCCGAACAAGGCGTCGAAGACGACGGTGATGCGGACGGAGAAGCAGACGGTGAGGCTGTGACGGAGTGATCCGCCACAGCCCTGCGGCTTAGAGCCCGTAGATACCGCTAAACTTGTGATCCAGATAGGCCAGCAACGGTGCCGGGCCCGGAACCATACCGCTGGCCCGTTCAATGACATCGCGCGGCTCATAGAGCCCGCCGTGGCGTTGCAGGTTCTGACACAGCCAAGCGGTGGCCGCCGACGTATCACCACGCGCCAGTTGTCCGTCCAGGTCGGGAACAGCGGCGCGCAATGCCTCGTTCAGGCAGCCAGCATACACATTGCCCAGCGAATAAGTCGGGAAATAACCAAACAGGCCAACCGACCAGTGCACATCCTGCAAGACGCCGTTTGATGGCTTGTCTACCGCATATCCGAAATCGGCCTTGAACCGGTCGTTCCAAGCCGCTTCGAGATCACCAACCTGCAAATCGCCCGCCATCAGCGCGCGTTCCAGATCAAAGCGCAGCAAGACGTGAAGATTATATTGCACCTCGTCGGCCTCGGTTCGGATATACCCGTTTGAGACACTGTTGACGGCGGCGTAAAACGCCTCTTCGTTCGCTATGCCGAAATCGCCGAAGGCGTCGCGCATTTGCCCGAACAGCCAGCCGGTAAAGGCACGGCTGCGCCCGATCTGATTTTCGTAAATACGGCTTTGGCTTTCGTGGACACCCATTGACACGCCCCGCCCCAGTGGCGTCAGCAAATGGTCTTTGTCGATGTTCTGTTCATAACAGGCGTGCCCGACCTCGTGGATCGTCGAGTAAAAGCAGTTAAACGGATCGTTTGGATTGGTGCGTGTGGTGATCCGCACATCAAGGCCAGACCCGGACGAGAACGGGTGTACCGCCTTGTCGATCCGCCCATTTTCCGTGTCATAGCCAAACGCCTGAGCCAGCAACGCGCTAAGCTTCAGCTGCGCCGCTTCGTCAAAGGGGCCTGTGACACCCTTGGGTGTGGGCTGGTCCAGGATCGTCGCCCTGAGTTCCGTCAGCGCAGGGCGCAGGGCACCGAACATGCTGTCCAGATCCGCCGCCTTCGTGCCGGGTTCATAGTCAGCCAGCATTGCGTCATAGACATCACCGCCAGCCGCGAGTGCCGCGCCTTCTTGACGTTTGAGGTTGATCACCTCGGCCAGAACAGGGGCAAACGCTGCGTAATCATCCGCCGCGCGCGCCTCGGCCCATTTGCCTTGCGCGGTTGAAGTGACGCGCGCCAGCGTGGCCGCAAGATCCGCAGGCACTTTGCTGGCCCGCTCATAGCTGCGGGTGATTTCGCGCACGTTCGCTGCCGCAACGAGATCAAGCGATGCGCCCTGAAGCGCTGCCAGCCAGTCACCGACGCGCGGATCGGTGCGGCGC
>Ga0115562_1000595_pt1 | contig 27152 bp, 21 predicted proteins | sample COGITO_mtgs_1105_6_FD_87200 | JGI IMG/M metagenome (GOLD analysis project Ga0115562, IMG submission 87200) | Pelagic marine microbial communities from North Sea - COGITO_mtgs_110516 | ecosystem: Environmental > Aquatic > Marine > Epipelagic | place: Germany:Helgoland, sampling site Kabeltonne...
CTTGATGCAGCACCCACGCTTGAAAGCCATATCGTCATTTCGGAAAGCACCGAAGGCCGTCAGTTCGTCGCCAATCCATATTTCTACATGGTGGATACAGCAGGTAACCAACTTCCTTACATCAACGAGATGGACGAGATCTTTGTTGGCGAAAGTGAAGTGCGCTTGCTGAAACTGGTCAACGGCGAAGTCGACTATAAGGCCCAAGCCCTGCAAATCGACTATGTTCCACTACTGTTGGAAAATCAGGAGAACGCAGGCTTTGTTGTCGATCTAAAGCCCGACATCACGATGCCGACATTCGCGTTCAACGTTACATCTGATGATCCGCAAAAACGTATTGTTTTTGGTGATCTTAGATTCCGCCAAGCGATGTCTGTCGCAATGAATCGCGATGAGATCAACGAAGTTGCTATGTTTGGCCTTGGTCAACCTCAACAATACATTGGGTTTTCTCCAACGCCTGATTTCGTCACACCTGAATGGGAACAGCATTTCGCGCAGTTCGATCCAGAGTTAGCCAAATCATTGCTAGACGAAATCGGCGTTGTTGACACCGATGGCGACGGCATGCGCGAACTTCCAAATGGAGATCCGCTAACCTTGAACCTGCAAGTTGCAACGCAAGGTATTTCCATCAAGATCGTCGAACTTGTCGGCCAAACTTGGCGCGATGTTGGTATCAACAACACAGTGAAAGAGGTGACGACGGATGAATATCGTTCAGCACAATCCTCTAACCAACTTGACGTCACCATGTATGAGAAGAGCGTGCCGCTAGCTGTTGTTCTTGGCAATGCTGAAATCTTCATTCCCCCTTTCGACAACTACTTCAACATGCGCACCGCGATGTTGTGGGGAGAATACATCGAGTCTGAAGGTTCAGCCGGCGTACAGCCACCCGAGTACGTTTATGAAATGATGGCAGACATCAACGCGTTTCAGGCGACCCCAGTCGGCACACCTGAATCCGATGCATTGGGTTTGAAATTGGTTGAAAACATGACCGGAAACCTGCTGTTCATCGGTACTGTAAAAGAGCAAAAGCCGATCTACCGCTCTGCTGCACTCATGAACGTGCCTGAGTTCCAGACAGCGTCTTATGCGTACTACCGGACCTACCCTTACCGTCCGTCGCAGTGGTTCCTTGACGAATAAGTCTAAGACTTGCTGAATACAAACACGTTGCGGGCCACTGCATTGGCCCGCAACTCAATCAAGAAAGCGACCGCTAATCGGGCGCAACTCGCTGCGGAGCGCTAAGACAGATGGTTCAGTTTTTTCGGTTTACCATGGTTCGTGCCGCACTCGCATTTTTCACGCTATGTCTTGTATCATTCATCGTCTTTTCCCTGATGGAACTGGTGCCGGGTGATTGCGCTGAGCGTTACCTTGCCTTCAAGAACTCGCAAGGTGCGCAGATTTCCATTGCCGATATTGAGGCTGAACGATCCCGCCTTGGCCTCGACAGACCCTATCTTGAACGCTGGACCAGTTGGATTTTCAACGCCTTTCAAGGTGAATTCGGCGACAGCTGCATCCTACGCCTTGATATCGGTCAGCTGCTTGGTCAAAAAGTATGGCTCAGCGTTGGCATCTGCCTTGGTTCGTTGCTAGTGGCCTATGCTATCGCGATTCCAGTCGGCATCATCGCTGCCACATCACGCAACCCCTACCTCAACAACGGCCTGCGTTTAGTCAGCTACCTAGGCCTTGCCCTGCCAAACTTCTTGCTTGCCCTTATCATAATGCTGTTTTCGACGGTCGTATTCGGGGACAGTCTGACCGGGTTATTCTCGCCCGAGTATCGAGACGCGCCGTGGAATTGGGACAAAATAAAAGACTTCCTTGGCCACGTTTGGTTGCCTGTCTTCATTCTTGGCTGGTCCGCCACCGCCTTTGCAATCCAGACCGTGCGCGCGCTGATGTCTGATGAAATCAGTAAGCTCTACGTGACTGCCGCCTCTGCGCGAGGAGTATCAGGACGCCGGTTGCTGATGCGTTACCCTGCCCGCCACGCTCTAAGCCCAATCATCAATTCGTTGGGGTTTGATCTGAACCGCATCTTTAACGAGCTTCCGATTGTCGCGTTGATCCTGACACTCACCGAAGCAGGATCATTGTTGATCGAGGCGCTGGCGCGCTCGAATGACCAGCAACTTGCGGGTGCCATTATTTTCTTCCTAACGGGCACGATCGTGGCCATCAACTTCATAACCGATATCGTGCTGGCTTTGATAGATCCGCGCATTCGTCGCAGCATATTGGGATCATAGATATGACTGAAAACAATATCTACGACGCTTCCGTCGACCAAAGCGCTAAGGATGCGTATTTCACCGCCTCACAAGGCCAACTGATCTGGACACGGTTTAAAAAGCAAAAGGCCGCGATGGTTGGCGCTTGGGTGCTGGTGCTTTTGATCCTGTCGGGCGTGTTTGCACCGTTCCTAACGCCATACGACCCCACTATTGCGGGGCGCGACAAGGACTACCTGAATGGCGCGCCGACAATCCCGCAGTTCTGCGACGACAATGGCTGTTCCATGCGTCCGTTCATCTATGCGGTTGAACGCGAGCGCTCCATTCAAACGAATTTCAGATGGGTGACTACGGTCGATACCGACAAGCGGCTGTATGTTAAGTTCTTTGTCGAGGGGTCGCCTTATAAGTTGTTCGGTATGAACTTTTCGACCCGGTTGTTTGGCCTGGACGACGGGTTCATCCATCTGTTTGGCACCGATTCCACGGGCAAAGACATCTTTTCGCGCACTTTTCAGGCCATCAACACGTCGCTTGCGGTGGGAACAATCGGTGTCTTTATCTCGTTTGTGCTCGCTTTGATTATTGGCGGCATATCGGGTTTTTATGGAGGCTGGGTAGACTCGTTTATTCAGATGGTAACGGACGCCGTCCGAACGATACCCGCCATTCCACTATTCATGGCATTGGCGGCATTTATCCCTGACACTTGGAGCGCTGAAGAACGATTTTTCTTCATCTCCGTCTTATTAGGGTTCATTGGCTGGCCGACGCTCGCACGACGCGTCAGGACCCATCTATTGACTGAACGCAATCAGGAGTATGTGCTTGCAGCACAGCTCTGTGGGGCATCGTCCGGACACGTCATTCGCAAGCATCTGCTGCCCAGTTTCACCAGCTACATCATTGTTGATCTGGTGATCTCGTTTCCATACATGGTACTTTCGGAAACAGCGCTTAGCTTTATCGGCCTTGGTCTTAAGGACCCGGTTAATTCCCTCGGAGTCATGCTGCAGAACGTCACTAGCGCGGATGTCTTGCTGAATTATCAGTGGTATTTCATCCCCGTGATTTTCTTCATCGTCCTTGTCATGGCATTTGTGTTTGTCGGCGACGGGCTGCGTGATGCAGCTGATCCGTATGGAGATACCAAGAAATGAGCCGACTAATTGACGTCGAAAATCTGACCCTTCAATTCGATACCGATGAAGGCCGTATAACCGCCGTAGACAACGTGTCATTCAGCCTAGAGGCTGGTGAGGTGATGGGATTGGTCGGCGAAAGCGGTTCAGGCAAATCTGTGACGGCCAAATCCCTGATGAAGCTGAACCCGCGCAACGCAGTCTACGGACCAGACACGAAAATCACGCTGCACCTCGATGACGGCCCGGTCGATGTCATGTCACTGCAAAACGACCGCGAAATGAAAGTTGTGCGCGGCGGGGCAATTTCGCTGATCTTCCAAGAACCAATGGCTAGCTTTGCGCCCGCGATTTCCATCGGCGACCAGATGGTGGAACAGCTGTTGATACATACCAGCTTTTCCAAAACACAGGCTAAGGAACTCTCGATAGAGATGTTGGACCGAGTTGGTATATCGGACCCACGCACACGGTTTGGCCAATATGCATTCGAACTGTCCGGCGGAATGCGCCAGCGTGCAATGATTGCCATGGCCCTCTCTACCAAACCCAAATTGCTGATCGCGGATGAGCCAACAACGGCGCTGGATGTTACGATCCAAGCGCAGGTAATCGACCTGATGAAAGATTTGGTTTCCGAGTTTGGGATGGGCATTATCTTTATCACCCATGACCTAGGCGTGATTGCACAGACAGCCGACAAAGTCGCGGTCATGTATCTGGGACGCTTGGTCGAGCAAGGCACTGTGCGCGATGTGATCCGCCGCCCAGCGCATCCATACACGCGTGGTTTGCTTGCAGCATTGCCAACACTAGATGACATTGACGCGCCACTAACCCCAATCCCGGGTGACATTCCTTCGCCACTCGAGCGGCCACCGGGGTGTGTCTACAACACGCGGTGCCAAGAGGTTGTAGGCCCGCGCTGTGCTTTGCAGGTGCCCGAGTTTTTTCAGGTCGATGCAGACCACAGTGCCGCTTGCCATATATACGATCCGGAAGGGAGTAAGGCATGAGTCCGAAACCCCTCGTCACGGCACAAAACCTGTCGGTTCACTACGCGTTGCGCGGCGGTCTGATCGGCCCAGCCCCATTTGTGCGAGCCGTCGAAGACGTCAGCCTTGAAATAGCCCCGGGCAGCTTCTTTGGCCTTGTCGGCGAATCTGGTTCAGGCAAAACAACCCTTGGCCGAGCCATGCTACGCGCGGCACCTATTAGCAAAGGCGATGTGCTGTTCGACGATGGCGAGGTCGCATACTCACTTAAGAACCTCGGCAAGAAGGACCTGAAGGATTACCGCAAGCGGGCGCAACTCATCTTTCAGGACCCCTATGCGGCCCTCAGTCCACGCATGACGGTGCGCGATATCATTGCAGAGCCGCTTGATGTAATGGGCCTTACCAATTCACGTGCAGAAACCGACGACCGTGTCCGGGAAATCGCTGCGAAATGCCGGTTAAACGTAGAGCACTTGCGGCGCTTTCCACACGCTTTCTCCGGCGGTCAAAGGCAGCGAATTTCCATCGCACGCGCCTTGGTTTCGGGACCAAAGTTCATCGTGGCGGACGAAAGTGTCGCGGCTTTGGATGTGTCAATTCAAGCAGATGTGCTGAACTTGCTGAAGGCAATTCAGAAAGAGATGGGGCTGACATTTCTCTTTATCAGCCACGATTTAAGCGTCGTTGCCCATGTCTGCGATCATGTCGCAGTGATGTATCTGGGCCGCTTGGTCGAAACGGCCCCAACGCGGACGCTATTCGATAGACCACGCCATCCCTACACGAGAGCTTTGCTGTCAGCGATCCCGTCGCTTGACCCTGACGATCGCGGCAAAGCGCAAAAACTTGAAGGTGAAATCCCTTCACCCACCAATCCGCCACCGGGATGCAAATTCCAAACTCGCTGCCCGCATGCGATAGATCGATGCCGTGTTGAAGAGCCCGCCCTTGAGAGTGCCGGAACCGAACACAATGTGGCATGCCACCGTTGGCAGGAGCTTGCCGACTAAGGCGAATTACGAAGGAAAATGCATCCTGCAAGCAGTGTTGGAAGTACTGTCAGAAGAACCCCACCTGAGGCGGGCAATGCGGTTGGTAGTGTCAGATTAAGTGCGGTTGAGAGAAAGCAGTACCCGCCCTATCCTTCTGGCATGACCGGACCCTCTCCATTCAAATATTTCTAAAACTGCCCTAAGGGCATCTGCCTGGCAGCGGTACCCTGCGTTCGTTTTCCGCTTTCACTGCGGAATGTGGAGGACTTGCGGCACCACTTGTCGATGCAAGGGGGCCAAACAGCCCCCCGCATCTATGTTCAGGCTGCAACGACGTTGAAGTCCGGCCCATAAGGATAGCCAGTGATGTTTTCGTTTCCATCTTCGTTGATGATCAGAATGTCATGCTCGCGGTATCCACCCGCTCCAGGTACGCCTTCGGGCACGGTCAGCATGGGTTCCATTGAAATGACCATACCAGGCTCCAGGATGGTGTCGATATCTTCACGCAATTCCAATCCTGCTTCGCGCCCGTAATAATGCGACAGGATGCCAAATGAATGCCCATAACCAAAGGTGCGGTATTGAAGGAGATCTCGCTCTGCGAAGAAAGCATTGATTTTATGGGTAACATCCGAGCAGCTTGCGCCAGGTTTTAACAAGCTCATTCCGAATTCATGCGCGGCAACATTCGCTTCCCATATTTTCAAACTGGCAGGATCAACGGTCTCGACAAACAGTGTCCGTTCCAGGGCTGTATAGTAACCACTGATCATCGGGAAAGTGTTCAGGCTCAGGATGTCGCCCGACTGTAAAACACGTGATGTTACGGGGTTGTGTGCCCCATCTGTGTTGATACCAGATTGAAACCACACCCAAGTGTCGCGGTATTCTGCATCAGGGAACTGCTTTGCAATCTCGAGTTCCATCGCATCCCGCCCAGCCATCGCGACATCGATCTCGCGGACACCAGCTTTCACGGCGTCTTTGATGGCATAGCCCCCGACATCCGCCACTTTGGCGCAAGCGCGGATATGCTCAATCTCGGCTTTGGATTTATGCATTCTTTGGCGCATGGTCACCGGGGCAATATCCACGGTCGCCTTGGGTGACAGGAAACCTTGAAGCAGCTCAGACTGGGCAAGCGTCAAGTGATCCGCCTCATATCCAATGGTATTTCCTGTGCCCGTCACAGACAGAATAGCGCGCCAGTAGTTGTTCCTTTGCCAGTCCGTATAAGTGATGTTGTCACCGTGACTGCGCCGCCAGGGCTGCGCTGCATCAATGCCTGCGCTGATGGTCACGGAATCGGTGGGCGTGACAACAAGCGCATACGGCCGACCAAATGCGCAGTAAAGGAAGCCCGAGAAGTAGGCGATGTTGTGCATTGAGGTAAAGACACAAGCATCCACCCCGGCTTTGCCCATGTCTGCCCGCAGGCGTGCCAGACGTTGCTCATATTCTTGGGGTGCAAAGGGGAGAGTCTTCTCTCCCTGGTGAAAGCGGTAATATTCTGGACGATCCATCGCAATGGCTCCTTCATCGGTAGGCCGGTCTGCGCACGAAGGAGCAGATCTCCCTCGACCGCAGACGCGGCAGAGAAAAGTCCCGGCGTTCAGGAAGGTTTCTGCGGGTTTAATTGTTTAGGGTGGCGACGCCATCGCCGATCCGCAGCAGCGAACACGTGCAAAATGCCGTGAAAGACAAGCGCTGTCAAAGGCGAAGTAACGCACCATGTGTATCCGTAGCAACCTCAACCGAGGCCGTTTGGGCCATGTGCCACGCAAGTGCTTGGTTGCTGCTGATAACGGGCATACCCAGTTGGCGTTCAAGATCATCAATGATGTCCAAGGTGCGCAGGTTTGTGCAGGATAAAAAGACCGCCTCGACGCCTGGCGTCCGACCTACTTCCAGCGCAGCGGCGTGGATCGCGGCTGGATCAATCCGTGCAACATTTGCTTCGACTTCCTCACCGAACGAGAGGGTTGCTGGCACATCAAACCCCGCATCCAAAAACGCTTTGCAAATCGGAAGCGCGACTGAGGCGATATAAGGAGATACGATGGCGACAGAGGTGACATTGAGAGCTGTAAGAGCGGCAATGGTCGCGGTGAGCGGGTTGGTGACGGCCTGCGTGGTCGCATTGCCACCGACAAGTTGTGCCACCTGATCCACCCCGATCAGTGTCGTGCCAGAGGTACAGGCGTAACCAATAACATCAAAGCTCGCTGCTGGCGGCAGCAGTGATGCAGCCTGTGGCAAGTCAATCGCCATTTGCGCAATCGTATCAGGGGTCAGTTCGGCGCCAGAGGGAATGCGGCTGACGTAAAGCGCGATGTCTGGCGCGGCAAACAGTCTGCGGAAATCCTGTTCGATTGTCTCATCGACTTGCAGCACGATCAAACCCAAAGTCGCCGCACTGCCAATCGGGTCAGTCAGGGTGTAGGGGAAACGGTCCATCAATCTAACTGCGGCATTTCTTGTGTCGCGCGCGTTGATAACAGCTCTGGCCCTTGCGCGCGCAGTACAATATTCTCTTCATGTACCATAATTTTTTCGGGCGTAATTTGCACGCCGGGCTCAAGTGTGAGCACCATCCCTTCGCGCAATTCGGTTGTATCTTTCGCGGTCAACGAAGGCCATTCTGTCAACGTGATCCCCAATCCATGGCCCAGCCTGCCACCAGACGGTGTTGCACCTGCAGCGCGCAAAGCGTCGGTCAAAATGCCATGTAGTTCGGCGGCTGTCATGCCCGGGCGCAACCTGTCCAACGCAACATCTGTCGCCGCAAACAAAGCGGCGTGGGCACGGCGCGCGGCGTCGTCTGGGGGGCCGATCGCGTAGTTTCGATCGAAGTCACAAAAATAGCCGTTCCGCACGGCACCCGTGTCGAGCATGAGTATGTCGCCTTTGCAAAGCGGCTCTGCTGTCGCCGGAGAGATGACATCGCCATACCCGCCCTGCCCCGCGCCGCCAGCCACATAGCTGACCCAATCAGCGCCTTCTTCCAGCAACACGATCTGGAAATCACGGAAGACTTGATTAAGGGGGCGCCCTGTGCGCACAAATTCAGGGACCCTTGCAAAGGCGCGGTCAGCAATACTGCAGGTCTTGCGGATCTTATTGATCTCGGCGTCTGATTTTATCTCGCGGACACGCTGCACTGTTGGAGTGGCATCAACGATACGACGCGGTGCAACCAATGCAGTCTGCCGCGCGAAGTCCGCCATGGGCATCCGCAGATGTGTTTCCAATCCCATCGGGATGCCGATGGCACCGTCTGTCGGGACCAGTTGCGCAATGGTATCCGCCAACAACGTCACCCCATCATCCAAAGGATCCGGTGCGTCCCATGTTCGAATGTCGGTCAACCAGCACCGCCCCATCAGTTCTGCTCCGATCGCCGGGATCACAGCGACAGGATCGCCCGAGGATGGAACGACGACAAACCAAGGCCGTGCGGGGCTTTCCCAAAATCGCGTTAGAAATCCTGTGACATAGAATATGTCCGCGGGTGTCGTCAGCAACAGGGCGTCGATTTCGGCTGTTTGCATATTGGACTGAAGCCGTTTGACCCGACCGCGATATTCGTCATGCGGAAAGATCAAAGATGCCTCAGGCATCTTCAGCGCCTTCGCTGAGGAACGTCATCACCCGCGCATCAGGCCCCATGTCCGGCAGACCCGCTAAAGCGGCAGCAATGCCTGCGCCACCCGATGGAGTCGTCGTCAAACCGTATTGGGCCAAAATCGTGACTGCATTTTCGGCCTCTTGCTCCGAAATGGTGACGAAAAGATCCGCATCCCGGGCCAGACCTGCAAGCGCAACCATTGACGGTGTCTTGCAGTCAAGGCGGCCCATGGACGACACGGGGCCGTTTGCCGTCACCAACTGTTGTGCGCGGATGCTCTCGATCAGCGCAGGTGCAAAATCCGGTTCGACGACCACGATTGTGGGTGCGTCACCCCAAACCGCACGGGCATGTGCGGCTACTGCTGCCGCCAATCCGCCGACTCCGGCCTGTAGAATGATGTGGGTGGGAAGCGCATCGATCTGGTTTTCAGCCTCAGCGGCTAGCTGCAAATAGCCTTCCATCACATGTGAAGGCAATTCCGTATACCCCGGCCAAGAACTGTCAGACAACAGAGTTCCCTGCCCTTCTTCCGCAGCGACAATGGCCGCATCCATGCTGTCTTCATAGATAGCCCCCGCACGGACGACATCTGCACCGATGGCCCTTAACCTGTCGGCAAAGGCATCGGGAACCGTTTCTGCCAAATAGATGATTGCTTTGGCCCCAAACAGCCGCGCACCGGCGGCAACCGATAGCCCGTGATTGCCAGCACTGGCGGCTATGAAAACCTGACCGGTTAGCGCGTTGGTCCAGTTGCCGGCCTCGACGTGATCAGCCGCCTGACGCGCAATGGCATAGGAAGCACCTAGTGCTTTGAAACTGCCCAGCCCCATGCGGCCACGTTCATCTTTGACAAAGAACCGCGCCACGCCGATCTTTCTGGCCAAGTCAGGTATATCGCGCAGTGGCGTTGGCGCATGTGCGGGGCATTGCGACAGCAAGTGCGCCACGTTGGTCACATCGGCCAGCGGGTAAATCTGTTGTCCAGACAACCCTGTGCCGCGAAGTGGATTGATGAGACTGTCTTGCATCTTGCCTTACCCCGGCGATAGGCCCCGAAGCCGTTCGGACCGTCTGCGCAACAGCTCGATGGTTGTCAGCAACATAATTGACACCATCACAAGGATTGTCGCTGCCGCCAGGATCGTCGGAGAAATCTGCTCGCGCAGGCCGGTGAACATCTGCCATGGCAATGTCTGCTGCTGGGCAGAGCCGACGAACAAAACGACGACGACTTCGTCAAACGAAGTGATAAAGGCAAAGAGGCCTCCCGAAATCACACCGGGCAGGATCAAAGGCATCTGCACTTTGAAGAAGGTGCGCACAGGATTTGCGCCCATCGACGCAGATGCGCGTGTCAAAGACCGATCAAAGCCCACAAGGGTTGCCGTCACGGTGATAATAACAAACGGAATACCCAAAACAGCGTGTGCCAAGATCACTTTGATATAGCCGACAAACGACTGCGACAAACCAAAGCTGGCCTCGAGCCAATTGCCAAGCGGCGCGTAGAAAAAGAACATTCCCGTCGCAGAAATGATCAGCGGCACGATCATCGGTGAAATCATGATGGCCATGATTGCTTGTCTGCCCGGGACGTGGCTTTGGGACAGGCCGATCGCAGCCAAAGTCCCTAAACTCACCGCGATGATTGTCGCGATCGGCGCAATGATCAGCGAATTCTTAAGGGGGTCCATCCACTCATCGGTGCCCAGAAAATCGCGATAGTGTTTCAGGCTATAGCCTTCGGGTTGAAAATTCAGCATCTCAGGCGTGAAGGTGAAAAAATCTTCGGCGTTAAAACTGAGCCACATCACAGGGAACAACGGTGCGATAAGGAAAAAGAACACCAGCCCGGAGATGAACAAGAAGCTGTTATACCACAGCGTCTGACCTGCCGTGTAGTAGATCGGGACATTGGCGCGATAGCGCCCAGAGCTCAGCCAAAATCCAGCCCAGCCCAAAACCGATCCGATGATAATCCCGGAAACGCCGGCGCCAGCACCGCCCGCAAGGAACCCTGCAAGCGCAAAGGCCGCAATCAAACCCCAGCGTACCGCAACATAGCGGTGGGCATTGGCCGTGACCAAGGCCGCCACTCCAGCCCCGAGGATTGCACCTACAGCGGCTCCCAAAAGCGGTTGTGCATAGACATTCCCCACGATGAAACCAAAGATCGCAGCTAAGGCGGCCATCAGCGGCATCGTAAACTGCAACAGCGGGGGTCGTTTCAGCGTTATTGTTACTGCCATTGGATCAGCCCCCCAGTTTCACGTTATCAATACCGACGATGCGGTCATACAGCCAATAGAGGGCCAGAACGAGCACGAGCAGGATGGTCCCGAGCGCGGCAGCCAGACCCCAGTTCAAAGAGCGCGAAATATGGTAGGCAATCCGGTTGGAAATGAACACACCATCCGTACCACCCACGATCTCAGGGGTGATGTAGTACCCAATCGCAAGGATAAAGACGAGGATCGACCCGGCACCAATGCCCGGCACAGACTGCGGGAAATACACTCGCCAAAAGGCGGTCCAGTTGGTTGCGCCCAGCGACTTGGCCGCGCGCAGATATGTCGGCGGGATCGTCTTCATCACCGAATATAGAGGCAAGATCATGAATGGCAGCAGAATGTGCGTCATCGCAATGATCGTACCTGTGGAGTTGTTCATCAGGACTAACCGGTTCGCATCATCCACAAACCCAAGCCAGACAAGGATTTCGTTGATGACGCCCTGTTGCTGCAAGAGGACCTTCCATGCCGATGTCCGGACCAGAAGTGACGTCCAGAATGGCAAGAGCACAAGAACCATGAGCACATTTGCAGTGCGCAACGGTAGATTGGCAAGCAACCACGCAACGGGATAGCCAAGCAAGATACAGCTGGCTGTGATCATCAGCGACATCCACATCGTGCGGCCAAACAGTTTCACATATAACTGTTCGTTTTCGGGGCGCGCTGACATGCCCTCGGCGCTCAACTCGCGGTCGATCGCGTTTAGGAAATAACCCGGCGTATAGCTTGGACTATAGACACTTATGGTTTCCCATACGCCCGGTTCGAGCCATTCTTCGTCTAGTTCAGCAAAACCCTGAGCAAAGGTCAAATCCGGCAATCCTGCCGTTACCGCTGCTTGTAATGCCTCAGCGCCAAAGCCGTCATAAGCAGCTACGGCAGCGGCACGATCAGGGTCTCGCAGGTCAAGGGCAAGGGCAGCATAGACAGATTCCCAAGGATCTTCCTCGGACACGACATCTTCGTCTTCAATCACAGTCCAGATTGCGAAATCAGAATATGCTGCACTTGTAGCTGGCAGCATTTCGACCATCTGCTCGGAGGGGACAAATCCGATGTCTCCTGCAAAACTGTCACCGGTCAATGCAGCCCAACGCGCACGCCGGTCATTCAAGAACGCACTGCCACCTTCGCCATTCAGCATCTCGAACCAGAAGGCGCCTTCTTCGAACTGTGGATCAATGTCTTCTAGGCTGTCTTGGAAAACCTCGCCGATATCTGCAACCGAACGCCCTGTGGTGCGGAACATTGATGCAAGGCCGGTGTCTTCATAATTCAGTCGTGTGCCGAGCTTGGTATGCTCTTTGGCCTCGGAGGCATTGAACAGGTCAAAGAACAGATTAACGAAAACTTCTTCAGAAGGTGTCTCGCCCGCGGTCATGTCCCATTCTTGGATAGCCTCGACCGTTCCGGGAAGCGTCTGGGAAACCATTTGATTTTCAACCGATCGAAACAACATCGAAATGATCGGGATCACAAAAGTCAGTACGACAAACAAGAGCAAGGGGGCAATCAGAGCAAAAGCCTGTAGCTTTTGGCGCCGCAGCGCACGCGCTAGGCTTTGTTTTAACGGTGTACCATCAGCTGCAAGCACCGGTGCTGAGCCATTTGTATCACTCATATCGCCCTCGTCTGTAATTGAGGCGTTTCAGCCGATCGGAGAAGGCTGAAACGCTTTTTTGTCAGGGAGGGGCCTGAATGGCCCACTCCCTTTGATGTGGTCTTTATTGTGCAAGCCAAGCTTGGAATTTACCGTCAATATCGTCACGGTAGTCAGCCCAGAACTCATAGTTATAGAGGAATGTGTTCTTTGCATTCTCTGGGTCGGTTGGCATGTGCTGCGCCATGTCAATGCCCAAGGTCGCGTGCTGACCAACAAGCGGTGCCGAAGACAAGCGTGCAGGACCGTAGGAGATGTACTTGGCTTGGTCAGCCAAACGCTGGGTGTCCGTTGCAAAGTAGATGAAGTCTTTCGCACGTGCCAGTCGCTCATCAGACAGACCTGCTGGAATGATCCAACCATCAAGGTCGAACACCTGTGCATCCCACATCATACCAATCGGCTGACCCTGCTCTTCAATCGCAGCGAATAAGCGACCGTTGTATGTGGAGCCCATAAAGACTTCACCATCAGCCAAAAGCTGTGGCGTATCAGCGCCAGCAGACCACCAGATCACGCTGTCTTTGATCGTACCGAGCTTTGCCAACGCTTGTTCCTGGCCTTCTTCGGTAGCCAGCACGTCATAGACGTCTTCTTTTGCGACACCATCGCAAAGCAAGGCCCATTCAACATTGTTGATCGGACGCTTTTCCAGTGCGCGCATACCAGGATATGTTTCGAGATCGAAGACGTCGCAGATCTGGCTTGGAGGCGCGACACCTTCCGGAACCAAGTCTGTGCGATAACCGAATGTGGTCGAGTAAACGATTTGCGGAATGAAGCAGTCGCTGACAAGCAGGTCGCCAAAGTCATCCGCTGCAGAAGTTCCATCGGGCGCTGGCGCCAGATCATCATCAGCATCAATTTCCAAGGCCAAGCCTTCGTCACACAAACGCAGAGCGTCCGCCGCAACGACGTCGACCACGTCCCACGTAATGCTACCAGCCTCATTCATGGCGCGCAGCTTGGCCACAGCTTCGGCTGAGCTTTCGTCCCATGTGACCGACACACCGGGGTTCATCTCGGTGTATGGCACCGCATAGGCATTGATCTGCGAGTCTTGGTAGGCGCCACCCCAGCTAACCAATGTCATATCAGAAGCCATGTGCCCATCGGCCATCACGGACCCTGTTGCCAAGGTCAAAGCCGTGGTCGTAAGTAGAGTTTTTGTGAGTTTCATTACCTATCTCCAATAGTTATCCCGGATTTCTTTTCGGATGATTGGAGGCCCCCCGGGAAGAGCCCACTTTAACCATAATCGTGCCACGCCTGTTTCAGTCAGGCATCCAAAGCGCGACAATCGTCGGGAAGCCAGCCAATTTCGATTTGTTGGCCGGGCTTCATCCGCATTTGATCAGGAGCATTCCGCGTTTTCACGAAAAACTCGTCCGACCCAGCAACCCGTAACCTGGTTCTGAAAATGTCACCCATATAAATGAATTCGAGCACCTCAGCCTTTAGGGTGTGCGCGTCCGGGGACAAACGTTCCTTGTTGGTTTCAACCCGCTCTGGACGAATTGACACAGTCGTTCGATCACCTTCTTTGGTGACATTAACCGGTTTGGCATCGATCTCTTCGCCGCTATCCAGCATGACAACACATCTATCACCGCTGATCTTGGTCACGACGCCGCTAAGCGTATTATTCTCGCCGATGAACTGCGCCACAAAGCTGTTCTGAGGCGCCTCATAAAGTTCGTCAGGTGGTGCAAGTTGCTGGATACGGCCGTCGTCAAACACGGCCACCCGGTCCGACATAGTCAGCGCCTCTGTTTGGTCGTGCGTCACATAAACAGTGGTAATCCCCAACTGATGCGCGAGGCGCGTAATCTCAAATTGCATCTTCTCGCGCAATTGCTTGTCCAGCGCACCCAAAGGTTCGTCCATCAAGACCAGTTCTGGCTCGAAGACCAGCGCACGCGCCAGTGCAACGCGCTGTTGTTGACCACCAGATAGCTGCGCAGGACGCCGACCACCGAAATCGCCCATTTCGACCATTTCGAGAGCGCGTTTGACCTTCGCCTCGCGGTCCGACTTGCCGATCTTCCGCACTTCCAAGGGAAACGACAGATTCTCGGCAATCGTCATGTGCGGGAAAAGTGCATAGTTTTGAAAGACCATTCCAATACCGCGTTTATGCGGCGGGATGTCATTGATCGACTCGCCCTTTAGACGGATATCACCATGGGTCGCCGTCTCAAATCCTGCTAGCATCATCAGGCACGTCGTCTTACCAGATCCTGAAGGCCCAAGCATCGTTAGGAACTCCCCCTGAGGCAAACTCAGGTTGAGATCTTTGACGACCAGCGTTTCGCCATCATAACTCTTTTGGACGCGTTCGAACTCTACGAAAGCATCGCTCTTTCGTGCATCAGCCACTTGAGGCTCCCCATCATTATTTCAGCCGCGTGATTTTTCTCGCATTTGAACGTGGACTAAAACCTGTGAGCCATCGAGACGCAACCCGATAACAGAAATACTTTATAAGTTTTTGTTTTAAATCACTTATATCGCAAATTTTTCGATCATTGCGCACAATTTCTGGCCGACTTATGAGCGGCAATACCTGCAACTGTGCTCTCGTCCCTGCAAGGATTGGAGAGTCGCGTTGTGCCGCTCGTTCGTTCCAAGTTTCATGCAGCAAGACCACTTCGCCCACCTGCTGACTATAGCAGATTTCTAGCTTCACCGAGAATTATTCTCCAAGGTGCAAATTGCCCGTCTTTGGTTTGTTCTACGCCGTTTGAACTCTCGTCGCGACCAAGCCTACAAAATCGCCAACCTTGATCAAGCCGGGGACATGTCGCGCGGTCAAAACACCCTGTTTTGTGGCAAAGCACTGGGTTGGTGTTACCCCGCTGCGATCTGCCGGCCAAATTTGCGCGATGGGCTGGTTCTCTTCAACCGCATCACCGATTTCAACCAGGTATTCAATGAGACCTGAGACCTCACAAAACACAAAACAACGGTCATCAGGCATATCAAGTTGAACGCTGTCCTGCTGGTCAATCACCCCTCGCAGAATTCCGGCATGGATTAGCAAGTTTCGAATGCCCCTGCGGGCAATGGCGATGCTATTTGCCGTTGCCGTACCCGCACCACCGAGTTCTGTTGTAACAAACACCTTGCCTTGCGCCTCGACCTCAGTGTCGAACATGCCAACATTGTCGATCTCGCGCATTCGCACCGAATATGGTGCGTTGAACGCCTGCATTGCGGCCATGCAAGCGGCTTCTTGCGCCTTGTTGTCGAGAATATGGGCCGCGGCGAATGGCAGAAAATCCAATGTCCGACCGCCAGAATGAAAATCCAGCACGATGTCGGCTTGCGGAACGATTTCGGACGCAATGTAATGGCAAATCTTCTGCGTGACTGTCCCGTCAGGCCGGCCGGGAAAACTCCGGTTCATGTTTAGACCATCAATCGGCGAGCACCGCAGCCCTGCCGAGAATGCGGGCAAGTTCATCATCGGCAGAATGACAACGCGGCCCGAGATTTCATCAAGCCTTAGCCCAATCGCAAGTTCTTGCAGTGCAATTGGCCCTTCATATTCATCACCGTGGTTTGCGCCGGTCAACAATGCCGTGGGTCCTGCACCGTTTTTGATCACCGTAATCGGGATCATGACAGAGCCCCAAGCACTGTCATCACGGCTATGGGGCAATCTGAGAAACCCGTGGTGGACCCCGTCTGCATCGAGCGGAATTGTCGGCTGAATCGGATTGCGGATCATGCCTTGACCGCCAATGCGCGGGGTGTGTTGCAGAGGCATTCGTATCCGGTGTCAGTGATGAGGATCGGTTCGGTAATTTCCAATCCACCATCGTCCAGCCAAAGCGCCGGCATGAAGTGAAATGTCATGCCCGCCTTTAGTACTGTGGTATCTCCGCGCCGGAACGAAATCGTCCGTTCACCCCAATCGGGCGGATAACTGATCCCGATGGCATAGCCGCATCGGCTGTCCTTTTCAAAACCGGCTTTATTCAGCGTCGCATTGAAGGCATTTGCAATGTCTTGCGCTTGATTGCCCGGCTTTGCCTGCTCCAATCCGGCCTCTATTGCATCCAGTACCGCAGCCTCTGCGCGTTTGTATTTTTCGGGAACCTCGCCCAAAAACAGCGTGCGCGACTGTGGGCATTGATACCTGCGATGTGCGCCTGCAATCTCGAAGAACGTCGCCTCTCCCATCGCCATAGGCCGATCATCCCAAGTGAGATGCGGGGCTGTTGCATCAAGGCCAGACGGTGCCATGGGAACAATGGCGGGGTAGTCCCCCCAGAACCCATCAGCGCCGCGAATGCCGGTAGCATAGATATCAGCAATCAGATCGTTCTTGCGCATTCCGGGTTCTGCGACCTCAAGGATACGCGCGTGCATCACTTCTACAATCCGTGCGGCGCGGCGCATATATTCGATTTCACGCTCTGACTTCACCGCGCGTTGCCAGTTCACCAAGCCGGTCACATCTGCAAAACTGGCTTTGGGCAAACCTGCGGTGAGCGAGGCATGCGCTTTGGCCGAGTAGTAATAGTTGTCCAGTTCTACCCCTATGCGCGCGGCTTCCAGTCCAAGCTCGGCCAACAGCGCTGCCAATTCTTGCATCGGATGTTTGTCAGGGTTCTGGACAAAGGTGTCATCATAGCCTCGGATGCATGCATCCTGCTCCATAAACACCGTCCTGCGGGCCCCTTGTGCATCCATCGCGCGGCCCCACCAAATGGGATCGCCAGATTGGGTCAGGATCACACCTTGGAATACGTAAAACGACCATCCGTCGTATCCAGTAAGCCACGACATATTAGACGGATCACTCACGACAATTGCATTAAGGTCGGCGGCCTCCATCGCGGCTCGGGTCTTAGCGATGCGGCTCTGGTATTCGACGGTAGTGAAATTCTTTTCAAAGGTTGTCACGCGCGTACCTCACATTTGCTGCACCTTGGCTCCAAGGCTGGGTGCTGTCGAAAACGTCTTATGTTTTGGTTGAGTTGACAAGCGATCAATGGCCCGGGTTCCGGCGCCCCAAGGCAAATCAAACTATGCCGCAGGCGGTGTCGCTGTCGCAAGCGCCACCAGACTGGACTAGAGGAACTGTGCCATATCCGTTAGGCCAGTACCTACTGGGTATCAGCCCCGTCTGAGACAGGAAGCACCAAATGAACAAGCCAATTGCCAATGATTCCCTCACACAGTGGGATCACGATCACTTCTTCCATCCCTCCACGCATCTGGGTCAATTCGCCCGCAGGGAAATGGGAAATAGGATCATCCATAGCGCAAATGGTGTTCACATCACTGACCGAGAAGGTCGGATGTCACTGGATGCTTTTGCAGGGCTCTATTGCGTAAATGTTGGTTACGGCCGGACAGAGATTGCAGAGGCGATTGCGGCCCAAGCCCACGAGCTTGCCTATTATCACTCTTACGTTGGTCACGGCACAGAGGCCGCAATCACGCTGTCGCGGATGGTTGCTGAACGTGCCCCTGAAGGATTGAACCACGTCTACTATGGACTGTCGGGATCAGATGCGAACGAGACAAACATCAAGCTTGTCTGGTACTACAACAACGTTCTTGGTCGTTCACAGAAGAAAAAGATCATTTCACGTTGGCGCGGCTATCATGGCTCCGGCCTAATGACAGGATCACTGACCGGGCTAGAGTTGTTTCATAAGAAATTTGATTTGCCCCTCAGTCAGGTTCTTCATACCGAAGCACCCTATTTCTTTCGCCGCGCGGATAGGTCAATGAGCGAGGCCGAATTCTCTGCCGATTGTGCTCAAAAACTGGACGAATTGATCGTCCGCGAAGGCGCCGATACGATCGCGGCTTTTATTGGAGAACCTGTGCTGGGAACCGGCGGGATTGTACCACCGCCAGAAGGCTATTGGGACGCTATCCAAGACGTACTGCGCAAACATGATATCTTGTTAATCGCTGATGAGGTGGTTACGGGATTTGGCCGCCTTGGGACCATGATGGGATCGGACCATTATGGTTTGAAGCCTGACCTGATCACAATCGCCAAAGGACTGACATCTGCTTATGCACCGCTGTCGGGGTCCATTGTTTCAGACCGCATTTGGGATGTGCTAGAGCGCGGCACGGATGAATTCGGCCCACTAGGACATGGCTGGACGTACTCCGCCCACCCCATTGGTGCAGCGGCAGGTGTAGCAAACCTAAAGCTGCTCGACAGCCTCGACCTCGTTAGCAATGCGGGCCAGATCGGAAAGTATCTGAATACCGCAATGGCCGTGGCCCTTGGCGAACATGCCAATGTTGGTGATATCCGAGGCGAAGGCATGTTGTGTGCGGTTGAACTGGTCAGGGATCGCGCTGATCGTGTGTACTTTGACCCTTCGGAAAAAATCGCGCCAAGAATCGTGGCTGCCATGTTGGATCGCGGTGTTATTGCACGGGCGATGCCACAAGGTGACATCATCGGGTTTGCGCCTCCTTTTTCGTTGACCCGCGAACAAACCGACGAAGTCGTCACGGTGACAAAAGCGGCTGTCCAAGAGGTGTTGAATTCCGACATTTCCTAAGGTGGGCCGTGGGTCACGAAGGAAATGTGAATGCGATGTCGTTGCGCGCAAAAAGTTGATTTCTCTGCAAGTCAGGGGGCGCCTACAGTCCGTTATGAAGCCACATACTGGGAGAAAGACATGTTAAAACGTAAGCATATGATGGTTGTTGCAATAGCAGCCATGGCGTCAGCTCCACTCCATGCGCAGACGACTACTGATGCGATAGCACCCGAGGCGGATACCGCACTGACGACGGCTTTTGTTGGCCTTGGCGATGCCGCTCAATCTGCGCTGGATGCAAAGAATGCAGGTGCGCCTGTCGTCGCCGATGACTGGATGGTCGTGGCCGCTAACCCTTTGGCTGTGCAAGCGGGCGCTGACATCTTGCGCGATGGTGGCACAGCAGCAGACGCAATGATTGCGGTACAGACGGTTCTCGGTTTGGTCGAGCCGCAGTCATCCGGTCTTGGGGGCGGCGCCTTCTTGGTCTGGTACGACGCCGAGAGCGGTTCTTTAACAACACTCGACGGTCGCGAAACTGCGCCGATGGCTGCGACGCCAACATTGTTTCAGGATGAAAGCGGCGAACCACTAGGTTTCTTTGACGCTGTGGTTGGCGGCCTTTCGGTTGGCACACCCGGCACGCCGCGTTTGATGGAAGAAGCGCATCGCCGTTGGGGGCGTGCAAATTGGAACAGCCTTTTTAATCCGGCAATAGTGCTGGCCGAGCAAGGATTTGTGGTCTCTGAGCGGATGGCATCCTCAATCGCGAGGGACGCTGAGCGGTTGGGCCGGTTTGGTCCCACGGCAGACTATTTTGTTCCCGAAGGCATGCCGCTTGCGGCAGGAACAACGATTATGAATCAGGACTATGCTGATGTTTTGCGGCAGATAGCGATAGAGGGGGCGGACGCCATCTACACTGGCCCGATTGCCCAAGACATCGTCAGCGCTGTGCGCAATGCAGAAGGCAATCCCGGATTTCTTGCGCTGGAAGATCTTGAAAACTACCGCGTGATCGAACGGCCAGCGGTTTGTGTCACGTATCGCCATGCAGACGTTTGCGGTATGGGGCCGCCATCTTCGGGCGCGCTGACAGTTGGGCAAATCCTCGGGATGGCCGGTCAGTTCGATCTGGCAGAACTTGGTGCCGAAAACCCCGAAAGTTGGCGGATTATTGGCGACGCATCACGTCTCGCGTTTGCGGATCGAGGCCGCTACATGGCGGATAGCGACTTCGTGCCGATGCCCACATCAGGGTTGGTTGATCCCGTCTATCTTGAGGGGCGCGCTAGTCAGATCGGGGCTGCTGACAGTGCGCTTGAGACTGTCGCCCCAGGTACGCCGGAGTGGGATCACGCCATGCTGCTGGCAGATGACCAATCAATTGAACTGCCCTCGACCAGCCACATCTCCATTGTGGACAGCTATGGAAATGCGCTTTCCATAACCACAACGATCGAGAACAGTTTTGGTAGCCGTGTGTTTGTGCGTGGATTTCTTTTGAATAATGAACTCACAGACTTCAGTTTCCGCACGCATGCAGACGGCATTCCAATCGCCAACCGGATCGAACCGGGCAAGCGCCCTAGGTCCTCGATGGCACCAACGATCGTTATGCAAGATGATGAGCCTGTTCTCGTGATCGGCAGCCCGGGCGGGAGCCGCATTATCGGATATGTTGCACAAGCGATCATTGCCCATTTGGATTGGGGTATGGACGTCCAGCAAGCAGTATCTATGCCACATCTGGTAAACCGCTTTGGCACCTATGATGTAGAACAAGGAACAACGGCCGAAGACTTCACAGAGCAACTCACCACGCTTGGGTTCGAAGTCAACGCACGTGGATTAAATTCTGGCCTGCACGCCATTTCCATTGGTGACCAACTACAAGGCGGTGCTGACCCGCGGCGTGAGGGGATCGCGATCGGAGAATAAAGCATAGGCACCATTTTGGGCGGTAACCCCATTCAGTTCGCCCGTCTGGAGGGGACCTTGTCAAAGGCCCCTCCGCCTAAGGCCTTTTGATCGTATAGTTGTACCGCGTTTCTACCGCCGTAGGGGCCGCCCAATATGCCCGTGTTGTGTGCACCATTCGTGACGTGGACTATATCTGTGCCATCACACGATCTGACATCACGCGAGTGGCATCAGCGCGAACCACATGTGCTTTTCTTAACCCATGGTGTGCCCCGTCAAAAGCAAGTCCTCTTTGCTGGCCAGATAGGCTTCCAACCTCGTCTGCACTACTTTTTGCGGTCGTGACACGATGGTATCAACATGGGTACCAACCCAGAGCGGCACGCTCAAACGCGGCATTGCTTTGGGGAGGCGAACAAGGCGGGGGTCGGCTTCGCCAACAAAGCATGGCAAAACAGCAATCCCTTGACCAAGAGCCGCCAGTTCACGGAGCGTCAGAAAGCTATCGCAGGCGGACGTAGTGCGGTTTCTCGGGACTTCTTTGGCAATCCACTTGGCCGCAACTGAGCGAGAGAGCGGCCCTGTCAAAGCATGCCAATCTGTGGCGTTCTCATCTGACGCATAAGCGGCAAAACCAAGATTACAAACAGCATTTCCAACCAAATCCTCAGCCAGCTTGGCAGAAGGGCGAACAACAAGATGTGCTTGTTCACGGATCAAATCTATATGCGCATTGCTATTCAGAAGGGTAATATCAAAGGCCTGTTCGCTAAACGACAATTGCACCACGAACGCCGGAAGTATCATCGCGCAAAGTGTATCGGTTGATGTGATCCGGATAGCACCAGTCATCGACGTGCGACCACCACTAGCGACGCGTTCAACCTCCCGCACAGCGGCTTCGGCCTTTTGGGCGGCCTCTATCACATGGACGCGGTCTTGCCGCAGTCGATATCCTTGCGCCGTACGTTCAAACAAGGATGTATCATTGCGTGCCTCAAAGGCAGCGACATGTCGCAACACAGTTGCATGGTTCACACCAAGTCGCTTGGCCGCCTGCAAAACAGAGCCAGTCTCGGCCACTGCCAAAATATAGCGCAGGTCATCCCAATTCTCGTTGTGCAAATTTAGAAACCCTCAGGCGCAAAATTACGGACTGTTTCTATATTTTCGAACAGTTACCGTTAAGGCAACAAAAAACATGAGTTTCAACAAGGAGCATGAAATGCAGAAAGCACTCATTGTCTGTTTTACGGTTGCGGCTGTCTCGATCGGTGCGCTCGCCGGCGCGGACGGACACATCAGCGACAAACAAATTGAAACAGCCGTAAAGGCCCGTAAAGCGCATATGCAGCTTTATTCCTTCCATCTTGCAACCCTTGGCGGGATGGCCAAAGAAGAAATCCCTTACGATGCTGATACGGCAGCGGCAGCCGCGGACAGTATTGCGGCTCTGAGTGGGATTTCTCAGGCGGGCTATTGGCTTCCGGGCAGCGACAATGCGAGCATTGAGGACACAAGGGCGCTGCCTGCAATCTGGGAAGACGGCAGCGACGTGGGCGCAAAGGCCGGAGCATTTGTAGAGGCGGCATTGCTAATGCAAACAGCAGCACCAACTGGGCTTGCAGCATTGCAGGGTGCCATGGGTCCACTTGGCACATCATGCGGGGGATGCCACCAAAACTATCGCCAATCAAACAATTAAGCATGTGATCCGCTGACTATGAGGGTAACCAAAGGCTTTGTTCTCAAGACGCTTGTTTTGACAGGCGTCTTGATCGCCGCTGGCCTTTGGTTGACGCGGCCGCAACATCTTTCCAGTGACGCCCTTGTGGGGACAGTGGCAGAGCCGCGGCGCGGCGCGATTGTTTACGCCGCAATGGGATGTGCCAGCTGCCACATGGCACCAGACACCGAAGACCGGCAACAGCTTGCGGGCGGCAAGTCCTTCACAACCGACTTTGGCACATTTTATGCGCCGAACATTTCCACCGACCCGACCTTCGGGATCGGGGGATGGTCAGACATCGCAATCGCAACGGCAATTTTGAAAGGTACATCTCCAGACGGCCAGCATTACTATCCCGTCTTTCCCTATGGATCCTACGGCAAGGCGGATCGTCAGGATATCGCAGATCTCATCGCCTACTTGCGGACCTTGCCTGCGGACCAAACACCAAACAAGCCGCACGCCGTCAGCTTCCCATTCAGTATTCGTGCCAGCCTTGGCGGGTGGAAAGCGCTTTTTGCGAGCCCCGATTGGACGGTATCCGGCACGCTCTCGGCGGAACAAACGCGCGGCCGTGAATTGGTCGAAGCACTGGGCCATTGCGGCGAATGCCACACACCGCGCAATATCTTGGGTGGAATGCAGCGCGACAATTGGCTGGCCGGTGCTGCGATCCCCGGAAGCAAAGGGCGTACGCCCAACCTGCGTGCCCAACAATTGCAATGGTCAGCAAATGATATCGTGGCTTACCTTAAGACAGGCCTGACACCTGACTTTGATTCCGCAGGTGGCGAGATGGTCGATGTTATCGCCAATACTCGCCAACTCCCGGATAGCGACCTAGAAGCAATCGCTGCGTATCTGTTGATCGTTGGCGCCGAATGACAGGGCGCAGGCCTACCCCCAATCGTCAGGCGTCAAACCAAGTGTCTTGATCCGTGAGTAAAGCGTCGTCGGCTTCACTCCCAATAGCGCGGCAGCGCCATTCAGTCCTGACACGCGGCCCTTCGCCTCTTGCAGGCAGGCAATCGTATTGGCCACGCGGATTTGTTCGATGTCGGCTTCGCTTAGCAAGGTCGTGATCTTGCGGGTCGCAGGCGCAGACGCTGGGTGGATATCAACCAGCAGCTTGTCCGAACGTGAGACGATGGCCCCCCGTTCGATCACATTTGCTAACTCGCGGACGTTTCCGGGCCAGTCGTATTGTTGCAAAGTGCGGATTGTGCCCGCTGTGATGATGGGCGGCGTCCGGCCAAGCCGCTTGCAGGCCAGGTTCAAGAAATGGGCGGCAAGCAGCGGTATGTCGTCGGGACGTTCACGTAGTGGGGTGCAGTGAATCGGAAAGACATTCAAAAAGAACACCAGCTCTGGCCGCATCCGCCCTACTTGAACTTCCCGGTCAAGATTGCGGCTGGTCGAGGCCACAACGCGCAATTCCAGGCTTCTCGGGCGATCATCACCCAAACGGGTAACAACGCGGTTTTGCAATGCATCGAGCAGCTGCCCTTGCTGTTCCCATGGAATATCCGCGACCTCGTCCAAGTAGAGCGTGCCGCCATGCGCCAGCTCCAGCTTGCCGGGCTTGTCGCGCAATGCACCTGTGAACGCACCTCGGACTTGGCCAAACATTTCGCGTTCAAACATATCAGGCGTGACGGAACTGCATTTGAAATGGATCAAAGGGCGTCTGCGCCTGTCACTATCGTTGTGGATCGCCGACGCCACCATCGCTTTGCCCGTGCCGCTTTCGCCGGTGATCAGCACGTTCGCAGGGGTCCGCGAAACCATTTCGACCCGTTGGAGAATTTGCTGGATCGCAGGGGATTGGCCGACCACGTCATGGTGCGCCCGTTCAATGCTGATCGCTTCTTGCAGATAGGCGTTTTCTTGTTCCAAGCGGTCACGCAAGGCGGCCACCTGATCCATCGCGTCGCGCAGTTTGCGCTCGCTCTCCCAGCGTTCTGTGATGTCGCGAAAGATCACAACAGCGCCGGCAAGCACCCGTCCTTCGTAGATTGGGGTCGAGACATATTCCACGCGGATCGGCTTGCCGTCTTTGCGCCAGAACACTTCGTCTTCAATCCGGTTGACCTGTTCATAGCGGAAAGATTGATAAATCGGACATTCATGTGAATGGTATAATTCACCATCGAGATGATGATGGTGGATCTTGGTATGGATGTCCTCGCCCAGCAAATCTTCGTTTGTCCAGCCCAGCATTTCTTGGGCCGCGCGGTTCACAAAGGTTGTCTTGCCGTCCGCGTTGACCCCGTAGATGCCTTCGCCTGCCGCGTTTAGGATCAACTGGTTTTGCTGTTCAAGCTCTGAAAAGAACGCCTGCGCCCGCTGCCATTCGAGGATACCCCCACTGTAGAACGTCGCGGTCCGCACAGCCTCTGCCCGCCGTTCAAGCGCGTCCAGATCAGTGATCTGCAGAACGAGCGCGTCCGCATCAACCCGGCCGTTGATTTCGCAATTTATTGGCGCATCATCACGCGCTTGCAGTGTGATCCGGCGCGTCCAAGCCGCCCCGCGATACATAACTTCATCCACGAAAAGGATCATATGTGGCACGTCATCCAGCACGCGTTCTGAAAAGCGCGATCCGATCAGCGCGTCGTCTTTGAAGAGACGCAGCGCCTCTGGCGTCGCAGCCAGAATGCGGTCGGTGTCGAGGTCAAGGATCAGCGTTGCGCCAAATGCGCCGGCCAGCCGGGAATCGATGTTTCGCTCTGTCTTGTTCATCCAGAAATCGAAGCCTGAGCTGCGAGCATTCTCAATACGAAATCTCGTAAATTACGATTATTCGTAACTCAATACATGGCTAGATGTATCGTAATGCCCTGTAATTCATCGCTAAACTTAATTTTTAGCATCAAGCGAAAGACCGTTTCGTTCAAGCGCACCCCAAGCGAACATTGATCCAACGTTTGACAGGAGTGATCGAAATGACAGTAAAAAGCCTCGGAAACCCATACTCATCAGAAACCGACCTGCGCCATGGCGCGGAATGCGGTTGCGCCGGATGCGTCACATCAGCCGTAGAAAAACAGGGCGGCCCGGACCTGACCACCAGCGAAGGCATGCTGGAGCGTGCAGTTGAGAGCGCGATCGTTCGCTCTGTCTTTGGACAAAGCGACATTGGCCGCCGCTCTTTCATGGGCATGATGGGCGGAACGACAATGGCCGCTGCATTGGCATCTGTCTTTCCAATCAACGAGGCGAAAGCGGCGATCCTCGACAATCTTGGACCTCCTGAAAAGACCGACCTGAACATCGGCTTTGTGCCAATCACCTGTGCAACGCCAATCATCATGGCGCAGCCTTTGGGCTTTTACGAACGTTATGGCCTGAACGCGCAAGTCATCAAAACAGCGGGTTGGGCTGTAGCCCGCGACAAGTCGCTGAATGGTGAATACGACGCCAGCCACATGCTGACACCGATGCCTCTGGCCATGACACTGGGCGCTGGATCAATCGCAGAACCCTACATCATGCCCGCTGTCGAGAACATCAACGGGCAAGCCATCGTTCTGTCCAATGAGCACCTCGACAAGCGTGATCCTTCCCAGTGGAAGGGCTTTACCTTTGGTGTGCCGTTTGAATACTCGATGCACAACTTCCTGCTGCGCTACTATGTGGCTGAATTCGGCTTGGACCCAGATGTCGACATTCAAATCCGCGTAGTGCCGCCGCCTGAGATGGTTGCGAACCTGCGCGCCGGCAACCTTGACGGCTATCTGTCACCGGACCCGTTCAACCAGCGTGCTGTCTACGAAGGCATCGGCTTTATTCACCTGTTGACCAAGGAAATCTGGGAAGGCCACCCATGCTGTGCCTTTGCCGCTCCGCTGTCCTTTGCACAGGAATTGCCAAACACCTATGGCGCACTGCTCAAGTCGATCATCGACGCGACGCAGTACGCCTCCGCCGCTGAGAACCGCAAAGAAATCTCTGAGGCAATCGCGCCGACTAACTACTTGAAC